>Ga0123337_10000456_pt1 | contig 68349 bp, 66 predicted proteins | sample frozenSSSSmetaG_FD_89792 | JGI IMG/M metagenome (GOLD analysis project Ga0123337, IMG submission 89792) | Glacier valley bacterial and archeal communities from Borup Fiord, Nunavut, Canada, to study Microbial Dark Matter (Phase II) -... | ecosystem: Environmental > Aquatic > Freshwater > Ice >...
AAGACTACATTTAAGTCTTGTTTTTGCACACCTCAAAATACACATTTTGAGTAAAACAGGAAAGGCTAGCCGAGAAATCGACTAGCCTTTTAAACTATCTACTTTTGAGACAGCCTCTTTTTTGGTTTAAATGAAATGTGACTTTTACTTCAAACCTCCAGTCATTTCTTCAGGTTTTACCCATTCAGTGAATTGTTCGGAAGTAAGCAAGTTAAGTGCGATAGCCGCTTCTCTTAGGCTAGTACCTTCTTTGTGCGCTTTCTTGGCAATTGCAGCAGCATTTTCATAACCTATATGTGGATTCAGAGCTGTCACCAGCATCAATGAATTCTCCAAATGTCTCTGGATCATCGCTGTATTAGGTTCAATTCCTACTGCGCAATGGTCGTTGAATGACACACATGCATCACCGATCAAGCGAGCTGAACTAAGGAAGTTAGAAGCTATCAATGGTTTAAATACGTTCAATTCAAAATGACCATTTGATCCACCAATTGAGATAGCAACATCATTTCCCATCACCTGAGCAGCGACCATAGTCAAAGCCTCCACTTGGGTTGGATTGACTTTACCTGGCATAATAGAAGATCCTGGCTCATTTTCAGGGATCAAAATCTCACCGATTCCAGATCTTGGCCCTGAGGAAAGCATTCGCACATCATTGGCGATTTTCATCAGGGAAACGGCCAATTGCTTCAATGCTCCATGAGTTTCTACCATGGCATCGTGAGCCGCCAATGCTTCAAACTTATTTTCTGCAGTCACAAATGGCTGCCCTGAAAGTTCAGCAATCTTCTTTGCCACCAGCTCAGAGTATCCTTTTGGAGTATTCAGGCCTGTTCCTACTGCCGTCCCTCCCAGAGCTAATTCTGAAAGATGTGATAAGGTGTTTTTCAAGGCTTTTAAGCCGTGATTAAGCTGGGCTACATACCCACTAAACTCTTGGCCCAGCGTAAGCGGAGTAGCATCCATAAAGTGAGTACGCCCAATTTTCACCACATCCTTGAAAGCTTCCACTTTCTCGGCTAGCGTATCTCTGAGCTTCTCCACACCTGGAATAGTAGTCTCCATCACCATCTTGTATGCAGCGATATGCATCGCCGTAGGATAAGTGTCATTTGAAGACTGAGACTTATTTACATCATCATTTGGGTGGATTTTCTTTTTGGCATCCTCCAAAGAACCACCAAGAAGAACATGTGCACGGTAAGCAATTACCTCATTAGAATTCATGTTAGACTGCGTGCCGGAACCTGTCTGCCAAATCACAAGAGGAAATTGATCGTCGTGCTGACCGTCCAAAATCTCATCACATACTTTGCCGATTATATCAGCTTTGTCCTGATCCAAAACACCCAGTTCAGCATTTGTCTGAGCAGCCGCTTTTTTCAAAATTGCAAAAGCTCTTGTGATTTCAATGGGCATGCGATTTTTCTCACCCCCGATTTTAAAGTTATTAATTGACCTTTGGGTCTGTGCGCCCCAGTATTTGTCAGCAGGCACCTCTACAGGTCCCATGGTGTCTTTTTCTATGCGGATGCTCATATGATATGTTTTATTGAATCTTTTTTACAGCGCTAAATTACGCCCAAAAGCCATTTTTCCCTAAAAATAGAAGGGTTAATCCTTCATTTGGAAATTGATCAACTGGTGAAAAACTTTACGTGTAGCTTTCACCTGCCTGTTGAAGAAATACATGGCTACTACATAATTGGCTATACCTAATAAAAAACAGATAATGGCATAGCTGAAATTGGGAAGCAGAAATGAATAGAATGCCGTAAAAGCGAGCAAAATGATAGACCAAAACGCTATAAAAAAAAGTGCGCCAGGAAATAATCGGTAATTGATAAATAGGATACATCCTCGCGGAGTTGCTTCAATTTTCCCCAAAATCAAGGGGAGAAATGTATCTCCTTTGTCCACAACTTTTGAGATCCTGAACCCTTTTTGCCCAACTAAACCATTGAAAACTATATCTCCTCTGACTTGGGTTCTTTGATCTAAGAAATTAACCTCTCGTGTCACACGATTCAAGTGACTTAGCACTTCTTCTTTGGAAAGAGCGCTAACTAAGGTTTCGCTATCGTAGGGCAAAAGGTTCAAAATTGATTATTTAACGGCGATGCAGGAGATTTCTACATTTACATTTTTAGGAAGCTTACTTACTTCTACTGTTTCTCTAGCGGGAGGGTTCGATTTGAAGTACTGACCATACGCCTCATTGATCGTAGCAAATTCATCCATGCTTTTGATGAAAATACTGCATTTGACGATATCGCTGAACGTGAAATCAGCTGCTCTAAGAACGGCCTCCAGGTTTTTCATGACCGCATGAGTTTCCTCGGTGATATTCTCATTGATCAGTTCGCCAGTCTCAGCGTCTAGTGCAATTTGACCCGAAACATAAAGAGTATTTCCTGCCAAAACAGCCTGAGAATATGGCCCAATTGGTGCTGGAGATTCTTTTGTGAAAATGATTGTGTTCATTTGATTCTTGTTTATGCTTTTTACTACTAATATCTTATAAGTTTTTACTTCTTCTTCGCTTCATTCCAATACACATCCATTTCAGCCAAGGTCATATCGCTCAGGTTTTTTCCAGAGGTCTTCGCTGCTTCCTCCAAATACTGAAAACGTTTGATGAATTTCTTATTTGTTCGCTCCAAAGCTTCCTCAGGATTGATATCTATAAAACGAGCGTAATTAATTAGAGAAAATAGCAAGTCACCGAATTCTCCACTGGCTTTTTCTTGGTCGATTTCTTTATCTTCCGCTACATTAAATTCATCCTTGAATTCCTGCATTTCTTCCTCTACTTTCTCCCAAACTTGATGCTTTTCTTCCCAGTCAAACCCTACTCCACGAGCCTTTTCCTGGATACGCATTGCTTTGATCAGTGCTGGAAGTGATTTTGGGACGCCGCCAAGCACAGATTTATTTCCTTTCTCAGTCAGTTTTATTTTCTCCCAATTCTGCTTCACTGCTTCTTCATCCTCAGCGAGCGTGTCTCCATAAATATGAGGATGGCGACGGATTAGCTTTTCGCAGAGCGAATCGATCATCGTTTTCATATCAAAGTTGCCTTCTTCTGATCCGATTCGTGCGTAAAAAACAATATGTAGAAGTATATCGCCTAGTTCCTTTTTGATTTCGTCTGCATCACCTTCAAGAATTGCGTCAGAAAGCTCAAATGTTTCCTCAATAGTCAAATGTCTAAGACTTTCTGTCGTTTGTTTTTTATCCCAAGGACATTGTTCCCTGAGTTCATCCATTATTGTTAACAATCTGTCAAAAGCTGCCAATTTCTCGGCTCGGGTACTCAAATTTATCATGGGGGAGGAAACTATGCTAGGATTGTGAACGTTTTCAAAGTAAAGCCTTAAATTTGCGCAAATTTATCCGTTATGACAACCGTATTTCTTACACTTGGTTTTGTTGCACTATTCTTCATTTTGATGTCGGTAAGGCTTCTATTCCTCAAAAACGGCCAATTCAAGGGCACTTGTGCCTCACAAAGTCCCTTCTTAAATAAAGAAGGAGCCACCTGTGGGTTTTGTGGTAAGACCATGGACGGCGAAGCCGAATGTGGAAACCCTGACAACGAAGTAGACAAAGTCCTCGCTAAATTCAAGTAATAGTATTTCTGTCAATTGACTGGAATCATCTGTTTTTCACCTAATTATTAATTTTAAGTGTCACTAATAAAATCAATCTCTGGTATCAGAGGTACCATCGGTGGTAAGGCCGGCGATGGATTAACTCCCATTGATATTGTCAAGTTTGCTTCGGCTTACGGAGCTTGGGTACTAGAGAAAACAAACAATCCTAAAGTAATTATTGGTAGAGATGCTCGTCTTTCAGGTGAAATGGTCTCTGGATTGGTATCCGCTACGCTGCAAGGCATGGGAATCCACGTGATCGACTTAGGCTTGAGTACTACTCCTACTGTAGAATTTGCTGTTCCGTTGGAAAAAGCCGGTGGAGGAATTATCCTTACAGCTAGTCACAATCCAATTCAATGGAATGCTTTGAAGCTTTTAAATGCAAAGGGTGAGTTTATCTCTGATGCTGAAGGAAAAGATATTTTAGAGAAAGCTGAGAACGAAGATTTTTCTTTCGCGGAAGTAAAAAAACTTGGAAGATATTCTCAAATCAACGATTACATAGAGCGCCATATTCAGCATGTGTTGGATCTGGAATTGGTAGATGTTGAAGCGATTAAAGCCAGAAATTTCAAAGTAGTTGTGGATGGAGTGAATTCCACTGGTGGAATTGCAGTGCCTATGCTTCTAAGAGCCTTAGGAGTAACTGAGATTGAAGAAATGTACTGTACGCCTGATGGTCATTTTCCTCACAATCCTGAACCGCTTCCTGAAAATCTAAGAGATATTTCTCAGAAATTAGAAAGAGGAAATTATGATTTAGGTATCGTGGTAGATCCTGATGTGGATCGTTTGGCCTTCATCAATGAAGACGGATCTACATTCGGCGAAGAATATACCTTGGTCGCTGTCGCCGATTATGTGTTGTCAAAGACACCAGGAAATACAGTTTCAAATCTAAGTTCTACTCGTGCACTTCGTGATGTGACTGAGAAAAGAGCGGGTGTATACACCGCTTCAGCTGTGGGAGAAGTGAATGTAGTCAATCAGATGAAAGCTGTGGATGCAGTTATCGGTGGTGAAGGTAACGGTGGAATTATCTACCCAACTTCTCATTACGGCCGTGACGCTTTGGTAGGAATAGGATTGTTTTTGACACACCTAGCCAACTTCGGCAAAAGCATTTCAAGATTGAGAGCAACTTACCCTAGTTATCATATTTCAAAAAACAAAATAGAACTCACACCTGAGATTGACGTGGATAATATTTTGCTTGAAATCAAAAAGAAGTATAAAAACCATCCAATCAACGATATAGACGGCGTAAAAATCGAATTTGAAAAGGAATGGGTACATTTACGTAAGTCAAATACGGAGCCAATTATACGGATCTACTCCGAGTCTGAGTCAGAAGCTACGGCTGAGCATCTTGCCAAAAAACTGATGCAAGACATCAAAGAAGTGGTAAACGCTTCGATGATTTAAGCCTTTGGCTGAAAGAATAAACAACACAAAATAGAGTGCCATGAAAGTTTATTTAGACAACGCCGCCACTACCGCCATGGACGATCGTGTGATCGATGCCATGATTCCATTTATGAGAAATCATTACGGCAACCCTTCCTCTGTCCATAGTTTTGGCAGGGAGGTTAGGTCAGCCATTGAGAGATCTCGAAAAAAGGTGGCTGAGTTGATAAATGCTACTCCAGCAGAAATTTTCTTCACTTCAGGTGGAACCGAAGCAGATAACACTGCGATAGTTTGCGGAATCGAAAGTCATGGAATCACTCATGCGATCACTTCCCCACTAGAGCATCATGCTGTGCTACACACGCTAGAAATGTGTGCAAAAAAAGGGCATATCAAACTTAGCATTCTGGATGTGAATGAAAAAGGTGAATTGGATATGAATCAGCTGGAAGAATTGCTGAAAGCTAATCCAAAGAGCCTAGTGTCTCTGATGCATGCAAACAATGAGATCGGAAACTTGAATGATCTAAATCACATCGGATCTCTTGCAAAAGAATACGGTGCATTTTTCCATTCTGATACTGTCCAAACCATGGGGCATTATGTTCATGATATGAAATCCCTTCCTGTGGATGCCATGGTGGCTGGTGGGCATAAATTTCACGGCCCGAAAGGTTCTGGGTTTTTATATGTGAAAAAGGATAAGAAAATCCATCCTTTGATTCTTGGTGGAGCGCAGGAGAGAAATATGCGTGGAGGAACTGAGAATGTCATTGGCATTATCGGAATTACAAAAGCATTGGAAATCGCCTATGAAGACATGGCTGAGCATCAAACTCATGTGGAATCAATCAAAAAGCATTTCATCCAAAGCCTCACTCAGGAGATTCCAGGAGTAGATTTCAATGGACTTTCTGCTGATCTGGATAAGAGTCTTTACACCGTTTTGAGTGTGAGCTTACCTCCTTCTGAAGTGAATAGTGGTATGTTGCTCTTCAATCTTGACCTGGAAGGTGTTTTAGCTTCTGGCGGATCTGCATGCAGTTCTGGAGCCACAGTGGGTTCCCACGTGCTAAGAGCGATTAATCACACACCAGAGCGAGATACCGTAAGGTTCTCATTCAGCCGATTTAATACAATAGAAGAAGTTGACTATACAGTCGGAAAGTTGAAAGAACTTTACGCGGTAGAAGCATAAAAAACAGGAAAGGAGCTCAAAAGGCTCCTTTTTCATTTGATTTTAGCTTTAAGAACTTCAGAATTCTCACTTCCCCTTGTACCCAATCGCATACCGCGTCCAAATCTCATAGATGGGATCACCTTTGGAACTGAGCCCGCTATGATGCCATTCTCCATCGATTACCTCATAGTTGAAGTCCAGATTAGCGCCTACTCGGCTATCATCACGGGAAAAGAAGGTGATGTTCTCGATGTATTTCCCGCCTTTTGCAGTGTAAGTTCCTCCACCAGTTCCCGAGAATTCTTTGGTCTCTGAGTTAAAAGCAATCCACTGAAATCTACCACCACTTAGGATTTTTACAGTTCTCCGAGCTCCGGGTGTAGATCGTGATATCTCACCATCTCTTTTTCTGCCCGTGATCACCCAGTTTCCTGTTAGCTCATCTTTTTGGTCAGATACTTTTTCCCAGATTTCCACGAGCATTTTTCCATTGATTTCTGAGGAGATTACCATCTTGTCATTTACCCAGTCCAAGGTGTACTTATTCGAAGTGCCTACTTGAAAAGGATCCAACGTAAAGAAATCTAAGGTTTCCATATATTTCCCATCATCGTAAGAAAACGGCCCACCGCCTGCACTTATAAAGTGGTTGTCAGCGACTTGTTTAGCTCCATAAGCGAAATAATCATCTTGATATACTTTGATGTATTCGATGTCTTTCACTTCTTGTCCATCTTGGTGCGTCAGTTTCCACGCTCCATCTAAGCTTTGTGCATCGACCAAACTGAAGAAGAATAGGCTTACAAAAAAAAGTACAGTTGCTTTCATGGTTTTTGAGAATTTTATTCACCTATTAATTTGAGCAAGATTCGGCAGAAAACCAATGGTTTATTTATGTTACGGCTTGATATCCTTTTAAATAGAAAAGAATTTCTACTATGAAAATATTTACGCTAGGTACTTCGAAAAGCCAAGTTTTGGAAATGATTCCTGAGCAGTCCATTCATAAAATCCACCTAGATGAGAAAGTAATAGCTCTAGTAAGACTAGGCGAAATTTTCTATGCCTTCCAAGCCGACTGTCCACACCGTGGGACGTCATTGATTGAGGGAACACTTACAAACCGAGGGGAAATCATTTGCCCATTGCATAAATACAGCTTTGAAATCAACTCGGGGAAAGTGAAAGTCGGCTCTTGTGGTGATTTGGAAATTTATCAAAATGAGCTTACTGAAGTAGGACTGAAAATTTGGCTCCCTTAGGCATAAGATAAAATATGCCACACATCACTTTTTTGACTTGAAAAATGAGTTTGTGAATCAGAATTTGAATTTTCTATCTACTTTATACATTCAATCACCCAAGTTCACACTATGTTAAAGAGAGGGATCCGCAAATGGGATCTGGTTTTTCTGATTATTAATTCTGTGATTGGAGCAGGGATTTTTGGTCTTCCTGCTAAAGCTTTCGCCCTATCCGGCCCCTATTCTTTGTTGGCTTTTGGAGTTTGTGCAGTGGTAATGCTGGTGCTTATCTTGGTTTTCATGGAAGTGAGTTCACGCTTTGATAAAACTGGCGGACCATACCTGTATATCAAGGAAGCTTTTGGTGCCATGCCAGCCTTTGCTGTAGGATGGATTTTGATGCTCACACGACTTTTTAGCTATGCTACACTGATCAATCTTCTGGTGATTTACATGGCATTTTTCTCTCCTATCTTCCAGGAAGAATGGATGCGAATTCTGATGATTGTGGGGATCACTGGAGTTTTGACTGGCATCAACTTGCTAGGTATCAAAGACTCAACTAGGACGACCAACATTCTGACTATATCGAAATTGGTGCCTTTGACACTATTTATAGTAATAGGTCTCTTCTTTCTAAATCAGGAAGCTTTTGACTTCAGTGCTCCACCTCCCATGCCTGAGTTTGCAAATACGGCTTTACTCTTGATTTTTGCTTTTGGAGGTTTTGAAGCTGGTTTGGTGATTTCTGGTGAGGTGGAAAATCCTCGCAAAAACCTGCCTTTTGCCCTGATGACCGGAGCATTGATTATTACGGTTTTCTATGTACTGATTCAAGTGGTAGCCATCGGGACACTTCCTGATTTGGCTACATCTGATAAGCCCCTTGCTGACGCTGCCACTCGCGTAATGGGATATGGTGGTGGATTATTTATCACAATAGGCGCAATAGTATCCATTCTAGGAACGCTGAATGTGCAGATCCTGAGTGGTTCGAGATTGCCTTTTGCACTCAGTGAATCTCAACAATTCCCGAAGATATTTTCCTTCATTCATCCCCGTTTCCGCACGCCCACGGTGGCGGTTTTATTCTTTGCATTCCTAATCATCATCGTCGCAACTGTCTGGGATTTCATGGGTTCGTTGGCAATCTCAGTCATCGCCCGATTACTGATTTACCTGTTGGTTTGTGGATCGCTGATTCGCTTACGCAAAAGCCAACCAGATGCTGATTATTATAAAGTAAAGTTCGGAATCCCACTTGCCATCGCTGGAATCGGCGCAACTATCTGGCTACTCAGCAGCACACAACTAGAAGAAATCACCGACATGGCACTGTGGACTGCCCTGGGTTTTGTGATCTATGGAGTGCATAAGATTTTCTCTAGAAAATTAGAACAGTAGTAAATCACCAACATTCTAGAATATTCATACACTTTTCTATCTCAGTTACATTTGCCTTTTTCAAAGAAGAGTTGGACTTCCTTACTTTCTATCAGAAATCCCACCATACGGGAACAATTCCCTATCTTTGCACCCCTGATAAAAAAATCAAAACATGCCCATAAAATCGATGATTCAAAGGCATAGACATAGAAATCCATGAGTAAAGAAGTTCGCGTAAGATTCGCTCCATCACCTACGGGGCCATTGCATATCGGCGGAGTGAGAACCGCACTATATAATTACCTTTTTGCCCGAAAAATGGGAGGTAAGTTCCTCCTCAGAATAGAGGATACTGACCAAACTCGATTTGTGCCAGGCGCTGAAGATTACATTCAGGAGTCTCTGGCATGGCTGGGAATATCTCCTGACGAAAGCCCATGGAACCCTGGTGACTGTGGACCCTATCGCCAGTCTGAGCGAAAGCCTAGTTACATGCAGTATGCTCTTGACTTGGTAGAAGCTGGACATGCCTACTATGCTTTTGATACCTCAGAAGAATTAGAAGCCATGCGTGAGCGATTGGAGGCTGCACGAGTAGTTCAGCCGCAATACAATAATATCACCAGAACGCAGATGAAAAATTCACTGACGCTTTCGGAGGATGAAGTAAAGGCAAAATTAGCTGCTGGAGATCCTTATGTGATTCGAGTGAAAATCCCTCGCAATGAGGAAGTTCGCCTGAACGATATGATCCGCGGCTGGGTGATGGTTCACACCTCCACGCTGGATGATAAAGTGCTGATGAAATCTGACGGGATGCCTACTTACCACTTGGCGAATATCGTGGATGATCACCTAATGAAAATCACACACGTGATCCGTGGAGAGGAATGGCTTCCATCTGCTCCATTGCACGTATTGCTATACAAGTATTTTGGCTGGGAAGATACCATGCCTGAGTTTGCTCACTTACCGTTGCTTCTGAAGCCTGACGGAAATGGAAAGCTTTCCAAGCGGGATGGAGATAAGTTAGGATTCCCTGTTTTCCCTATCAACTGGGAAAATAAAGAGAATGGTGAAACTGCCGCTGGCTTCCGTGAGCAAGGATATTTGCCTGATGCGTTCTTAAACTTCTTGTCATTCCTTGGCTGGAACCCGGGTGATGCACGTGAAATTTTCTCTTTGGATGAATTGATCAAAGCTTTCTCCGTAGAAAGAATTGGCAAGTCAGGTACTAAGTTTGACATTGCGAAAGCTAAATGGTACAACGAGCAATACCTACGAGCCAAATCCAATTCAGAATTAGCAGAGTATGTAATCTCTGGTGCTTCTGCAGATGGAATCACTATCCTTCCAGAAACTGCCGAAGCCATTGTATCTCTTACTAAGGAGCGTGTGACTTTCCCTGCAGATCTATGGCAAGAATGTAAATTCTTGGTGACATCCCCTACTGAATTCGATGAAGCTATCTCAAGTAAAAGATGGAATGCCGATGCTGTTACAGTTCTAACGGGCTACGCAGAATTATTAGAAGGATATACTGGAGCATACGATGCTGAAAAGGCGAAGGCAATGCTGGGTGAAACCGCTGAAGCGAAAGAAATAAAATTAGGAAAAGTGATGCAGGCTGTGCGACTTGCCATAACTGGAGTTGGTGTTGGTCCTGATTTGATGGAGATTTTTGCTATTTTAGGGACTGAAGAAGTGGCCAAGCGTATCAGGTTTGCGTTAGCTTCTCTAGAGGTAATCGGCTAAAAACGTAAGCTATGACAAAGAAGAAAAAGAAAAATGAAGATCCGAAGGTTCATGAAGAATTGAACGGCTTCAAAATGGATATCAATTCCTTTGGTGAGATTTCTTCTTCCTTTTCTATTGATAAAATCAACGAATTTCTCAATAAGAATGTAGAGGATAAGAAGTTAAAAGATCGGGATGATTTGAAATCGGATGAAAAAGAGAAAAAATCCTAATATCATCAGTTCTGGATAATTACTGGAAGAGCTCCCAAAGTGGAGCTCTTTTTCTTTGATTTCCATATAGTAGCGTGACAAACTACGCTGACCAATGTATAATAGCTCATAAAAACATTACCTATTGATTGTGGAAACTAACATTCAATTCAAAATAAACTCAGAGCAAATCTATAATTCTTTACTTTTGAGCATGAATAGAATTTTCCTTACGGGTATTTTCATGTTAGCCTCCTTTGTAGCCTTGGCTCAGACAAGCGTCGGAATCCGTGGGGGCTATGCAACTTCTACCTATTCTTATCGAGCCACACCCTCCAACAGAGTAGCTTCTGTTGATGGAATCGGTGCGCCAACATTTGCCTTAGTATTTGAACATTTTAATTCAAAAAATGCCGGAATCGAGATAAATCTTCAATTTCTAAGAATAGGATTCAGTCAAATTGAAGATGTGGATATAGACCCTATCCTAACAAATGAAACTCAATTTGATTACTTAAAAGTCCCTATTCTTTCTAGTTTTTTCTTAGGAAGATCAGGAAGATTTCAAATTAAGGCAGGTCCACATCTGGGCTACATGCTCCAAGCGAAAGACATCAAACGAGAGTTTTCCGACACTACACCTTTAGAAATCCCTACCTATGGAGGTTCTGATGACAAACCCAGAAAAATCATGTATGGCCTCACGGCAGGAGCAGGAATTTCCAAACTTTTTGGCAAAAGTACTTTGACTGGAGAAGTTCGATTCGCTTACGATTTCACCAATCCTGAAGGCCAAGAGCGTATTTTCGATATGAGTTCGACCAACTTGGAGTTTACTTTAGCCTATCTTTTTAGAATTAAAGATTCGAAAATTGAAAAATTGAAAGATTAAAAGATCCCAACTCGTAATTTTTCAATCTTATAATTTTCGAATTTTTCAATTCACTCTGTCATATATTGGAGTCATTGCCCGACTAACCTATGTAAATGAATCGCAGCCAGCTTGATCATATCTTAAAAGCCCACCATAGGGATGCATACCTTTGGGCTAGGCAATGTTGCTCTTTTGAGGATGAAATGGCCAAGGATGTGCTTCAACTGTCATACTTGAAGATATTAGAAGGACAGGCGAAGCTAAAGGATGCATCAAAGGCAAAGACCTGGCTCTTTTCTATCATCAGATATACTGCGATTGATGAGCTAAGAAAGGCTGGAAAAGTGGTTTCACTCATGGATTCGTACGATCCAATTGAAATCATAGAGGAAGTGGATGGCACTAACTACGAGGAAATAATCAAGCTACTTCCCGAAATGCAACGCGAAGTGATTTTGATGGTTTTTTATCATCAGATGACCATCGCTCAAAGTGCCGAGATCCTCCAAATCGGCCTAGGAACTGCGAGAACACATTACGATCGCGGGAAAAAGAAACTCAAAGAATTAATAACGAAAGTTCAAATCCAGGAAGAATATGGAAAATAACGAACAATTAGAACGGTTTTTTGACCAGATGAAAAAGCAGGATGAACAGTTAGAAATCCCAGCTTTTCCAGAAGTCAAAACAAGGAAATTCGGATTTTGGATTCCTGCAGGGATAGCTGCATCTATGGCATTTGCCTTCCTATTTATCCAAAAACCTGAGCCTATCGAACCTGTATCTCCTGAAGTGGTGATCATTACGCTACAGGAAGACGAGAATCAAAATCAACATTTCACAATAGAAGAAAGCACATTTCTAGAAACCTGGGAATCACCTACTGCTTCTTTATTGACTGAATATTAAACTAATTAAAAATGAAAAAAATACTCATTTTATTTCTTACGCTGTTTGTAGGCTTTGCAAATGCACAAGACCTCTTTCAGAAAAATCTATACTCTGCCGACAGAGTGATGGAGCTGCGCAAGGAGCTAGAACTTACAGATGCTCAAGCAACCAAAATCAAAAAAATACATAGCGAAAATGCAGGCAAATTCAGCACCATGAAATGGGATCTAGATGATGCTACCGAGAAGCTCAAATTCCTTTTGGATGAATCCAAAATCAATGAGACTATTGTTCAAAAACAAATGGATCAGGTGCTAGCCTTAGAAAATTCCCTGAAGAAGCAGCAACTCAGCACCATGGTGTCCATCAAAAATGAACTGAGTCCAGAGCAGCAGGAGATTTTGCAATCGCATAGGTTTCACACAGTTTCGGATGTTAAGGTAGTCGGATATGGAGCAAACTCGGTTAGCTCGGCAAAAGTCCTACAAGGCTATGCAAGAAATTACAAAATCGGTACTTCAAATAATATTGGATTACAAAATGTAGCCATTGCTACAAGCCCAAAAGTATCCGTACAAGTGGCTGGCACGAGTGCATCAGCACAGCCTCTGTATTACTTGGACACCAAAGACGGCATGAAACAATTGAAGGATTTTTCGTCCATTGACCCTAATAATATCGAAAGTATCAATGTCCTAAAAGACAACGCCGCTGTAAATGCATTCGGTGAAAATGCCAAAAATGGAGTGATCGTTATCAAGCTAAAGGATGGCACTAAAAAGTAATTTTGATTATTGGTTTATATAAAAAAGGAGTCCGAAAACCGGACTCCTTTTTTGGTTCTTATTCTATTACTTTCAGTAGTCTAGCAGAATGATAAATTCTCGTTATGAAAACCCCTCCATCATTAACTTTATAAATGACTCTATAATTTCCCTCAAGCATTTCTCTAATACTATCATTAGAAAATTCAGGGACTATCCTTCCAGAAAATGGCTGCTCTTTTATTTTTTCAGCCTTTTTTATAATTTTTGAAACTTGTCTTTTAGCGTAAAGTTTAGAATCCCTTGCTATGTATTCATGAATTTCTTTTAGATCCTTCAAAGCAAGCTCAGTCCAAATCAGCTTTACCATTTTTCAGATATCTCCTTTACTGTTTCATGGGGAATTACTTTGGCTTCCTTAATTTGATTTAGTCCTTCCTCCACTTTCTCAATAAATAAAAGCCGCTCTATTAATTGCTCAACATCAAATTCGTTGGGCAGATCTTTAAGTACTTCAAAAGCTTTATCCTTCTTCATGATCGTATAATTTAAATACTTATTACTAAAGATATTAAACTCTCGGCATGTTATAAAGTTCTCTAGTCCAAAAACTTCCAACTCGCTTTATGATCTTTTTTCAATGGATTTCCAGTGACTTTAGCACGAAGAATTTCTATCGGCATAGCGTTTTGGCTCATAATCAGATCGTGGTATTCTTTCTCTGTCATCTTACCTGAGTCCACCATTTCCTCACGCATCGCATATATTTCCAGTGCACCAATCATATAGGCAATCTGATACAATGGCCCGTAGCTTCCTTCAAAAGACCGGCGAACTTCCGCTTCAGCATTTGCACGCTCATGACCAACCTTGTCTACTAGCAAGTCTATGCATTCCTGTGGAGTCATATTTTCCAAGTGATAACTCAGTGAGAAAATGATCCGAGCACAGCGGTGCATTCTCCAGAAAAGCATCCCAACCTTATCTTTTGCATCTCTCGGAAAGCCTTTGTCCCAAAGAACAAATTCCCAATATAACGCCCAGCCTTCAGTCCAAAACGGAGTTCCAAACATGCGCCTATGAGTCATATTCCGTTGGTTCATAAACTGCTGTAAGTGATGGCCTGGAATCAACTCATGTTGAACAGTAGCTCTAGAAAAATGCGGATTATTGCCACGCATGCTCATCATCTTATCCTCATGGCTCATCTCAGAAGTAGGGTAAGCAATCTGAATTACTTCTCCTCCCAGAAAGAAAGGGCTAACTCGTTGGCGCTCGGCTGAGATCATGATGGTTCTCCAAGATTCCTTGGCCAAAGGCGGTACCGTGATCAGGTCATTGTCCTCCACGTAAGCAGTAGCTTCCTCAGCCAATCGAATAACTTCTGCAGGCCACTCTCCCGCTGGCAAATAAGTTTCCTTCACCATTTCCAGCGCAGCTTTCCAGTCATTCCCAAAACCCAATTCATTCGATGCTTTGAGCATTTCTTTCTCACACCAAGCAAATTGCTTTTCAGCTTCTTTTATTAACTCCTCAGGAGAATAAGCAATCATCTCAAATGCCAGTTGCTTTTCCAGAGCATCTCTACCAATCGGCCTTCCTATAATTCCACTTCCATCGTCTTTCACAGAATTCGTATAATGCTCACGAAGTCCTTTTACATAGGATTTCATACTCGCATCCAGTTTCTTCCAAGGCTCGGGCATCCACCAAGTAAACATTGGGTCATAGTCAAAATAATAACCATAAGCTTCACCCGTCGTTCTACTCATAGCTTCTACTGCACTTGCCGCTAGATCCGCTTTCTGCCAGCTCGTATATTTTGGGGTTGAAGCAAGATTTCTCAATTGTGAGTCAACTTGCTTCGCAACCTCATTCCAAGTGGCTGCGAGTTGTTGAGGTTCTGGTATCACCGCTCGGCGTCTTCCCTGATAAAACTGCTCAAGTGGTTTTGCAAAAACCAAAACTCCTGCGACTTCATCGAAAGAAGTCTTTTCTATAGCTAGTTCGGCAAGCTCTTTTTCCAGATAATTTCGGAAAAGCACATAATCGATTTTCCCATCTTCTGACAAAGAGCCGTAATTCAACTTCCCCAAATTAGTCAGATACTCCTGATTGATTTTTTGAATTCTGGAAAAATATTCATCAGAAAGTGTGTTGGAATACAACCTCCTTAGGGTGCCATAATCGGCCTGATATGTCAAAATAGTTTTCTCTAATTCGGTGGAAAAACCAGCAGTAGAGATTAAACAAATGATCAGTAGTAAATAGATTTTTTTCATGTGTTTATGTTTTCTTTTAAAATCCACATAGCCTGTCCCGAACTGCTTTCGGGAGAATCTCACATGGTTAATAATCATCCTAGTGTGTGACGTTTTCGGCATGTTCGATTTCATAAGACTAAGGAAAAGTGGAACCTTAAATTAAATCTTTTGTGCCTAAATCCTCGATTTAGCCACCTCATAATTCTGCGTCAAAGTAATTCTTTGATCAGCGGTAAAATTGATTTTTGACAAATTACCCAACCGTTTTGTAATCAATTACTTATATTGAAACAGATCAAAACCCATACTTTTCTAGAATTGAACCAAACAGTAATTTTTGAAAGTCTTATGCTAATGATCTACTATTTAATTTTTAATCATTGCTCCTTCTGTGCACGGCAATTTTTTGGCCTGAGAAGGAGCGATACCACCAAAACCTCATCATTATGGAATTAAAGATTAGTAATCTGTCAAAGACCTATCCGAACGGAGTTAGAGCTTTGCATGATGTTTCACTGAGTGTTCCTCAAGGAATGTTCGGTTTGCTCGGACCAAACGGAGCAGGCAAATCCACCCTTATGCGTACCATCGCAACACTACAAGATGTCGACAGCGGTAGTATTATGCTCGATGATATCAATGTCTTGGAAGACAAACAAACTGTAAGAGAACGGCTTGGTTATTTGCCTCAGGATTTTGGTCTATATCCTCGGATCAATGCCGAAGTAATGCTGGATCACATTGCCCAAATGAAAGGAATAGGCAAGAAATCTGAGAGAAAGGTTTTGGTAGAAAGTCTGCTGCACAAAGTGAATCTCTTCAAAGACCGTAAAAAAGGGCTTGGTACTTTTTCAGGAGGAATGCGCCAGCGTTTTGGAATTGCTCAGGCATTAGTTGGCAGTCCCTCACTAATCATTGTGGATGAGCCTACCGCAGGACTTGACCCATCTGAGAGAAACAGATTCTACAATTTACTATCGGAAATCGGAGAAAATACCATCGTGATCCTTTCTACACATATCGTAGAGGATGTCAATACGCTTTGCTCCAACATGGCAATCATTTGCCAAGGCGAAGTACTGATGCAATGCAAACCAAAGGAGGGAATAGCTACGGTACAGGGAAAAATCTACAAAAAAGCCATCAACAAAGATGAGCTCGAAAGCTATAGAAATGACTATCAAGTGATCTCTACTAAACTAATAGAAGGAAGGCTGAGCCTTAGAATTCAAGCTGATACTGATCCTGGGAATGGTTTTGAGGCAGTGCCTGCGGATCTGGAAGACGTGTACTTCAGTAATATTTCGAAGAAAGTAGATCCTATTACTATCTAAGGTTTCAGATATGTTTTTAGACATCTTCATTTTTGAACTGAGATACCGGTTTAGTCGGCCGGCTACCTATATCTACTTTGGACTATTGCTGGTCGTAGCCATGCTGCTGATCGGGTTCGGAAATACTCCAGCTTCCGAAAAAGTTTTTCACAATGCCCCTATAGTCATCGCTAATCTGCAGCTTTTGATTTCTCTATTTGGGATCTTGATAGCCTCTGCCGTCATGGGAGTTCCGCTTTATCGGGACTTGGAGCATAAGACGGGCACATTCCTATTCAGTTATCCCATTTCCAAATTCGCCTATTTCATGGGTAGATTCTGGGGCTCCTTTGTCACACTATTGTTTATTTCTTTGGGGAGTTTGTTTGGGATCTTTCTGGGGAGTTTACTCGGTCCTACTTTCGGCACCGATGCTTTACGCTACGGACCCAATGAACTGATGAACTATCTTCATCCTTGGCTGACATTGACGCTCCCGAACTTATGGTTTGCAGCAACTTTATTCTTTGCCCTAATCGTTTTCACAAGAAACATCAAATCGATTTACTCGGGTGGAATCGTAGTATTCATCGCTTATTTGCTGGCTAATTTCCTGGCAAGAGATATCGAAAACAAAGATCTCGTACAGCTCTTGGATCCGTTTGGGCTCAATACTTTCGATTATCAAACTCGTTATTTGACTCCATTTGAGCAGAATAATTTCATTCTGCCATTATCTGGAAATCTGCTCTGGAACAGGCTACTCTGGTCAGGCATAGGCTTGACTTTGTTTATTGCAGCTTATTTTAGATTCAGCTTTAGCTATTTCTTCAAAACTGTCCAGAAAAAATCTAAAAAAGAGGTTGAGAAGGCCTTCGTCCCAAACCTTTCTCAGGTGATTTCCAAAGCCAGTTTTGCAGGAAATTATCAGTGGAATAGCTTCCTCACACTCACGAAGATTGAGGTCCAAAATATCACGAAGGATATTTATTTCAGGTCTATTCTATTAGGTGGAATGGTCTTTTTGATACTGGATTTTTGGATCGGAAACACACTGTACAGTGTCCCGAACTTCCCTTCCACCGCCTTTCTGATGGAGTACAAGACCTTTGATTACAATCTCTTCGTCTTCATCATCATAGTATTTTTCACAGGAGAAACACTCCACCGAGACAAGGCTTCAGGGTATTCTGTCATCAATGATACTTTCCCTGTGAAAGACGGAGCTGTGATCGCTTCCAAGTTTTCCGGGATGGCGTTTGTTTGTCTGCTATTGACTACGCTTCCAATTATCGTAGGCATCATCATCCAGACGTTGAAGGGCTATTTTGACTATAACCTCGGGATTTATTTGGTAGATAGCTACCTCATCTCTCTTCCTGATTACCTACAAATGGTCATGCTGGTATTTGCAGTGCATCTTGTGGTGAATAACAAATTCGCCGGACATGCCGCTGCTATTGGAGTCTGGGTATTGATTATTGTTCTGCGAGACTTCGCCAATTATGATTTCAATCTTTTCTTTTTCTCCTATAAACCAGGATACCGATGGAGCGACATGAATGGATTGGGTCACTTTGGAGAGCCACTATTCTGGTTCAATCTGTATTGGACAGCTTTTGGAATCTTCCTGATCTTATTCTTCAGTATTTTCTTCAGCCGAGGCACGGAGAATTCAGTGAAAAGCAGATTCAAAACAGCCCGTAAAAAACTAGGCAAAAAGACCGCACTAGTTTCCTATGCATTTCTACTGGTAGCAATACTAACAGGAGCATATATCTACAATTCTACCGTATATGTCAATGCCTACCGGACTTCCAAGGAAGGAGAGCTCAGACAGGTAGCCTATGAGAAGCAACTGAAGCAATATGAATTTCTACCTCAGCCAAAAGTCACCAAAGTCAATCTCAAAGCTGACCTCTATCCACTGGAAAGAGATGCCTATTTCGAAGCTCAAGTAGAGTTGGTAAATAAGACCGATGTACCAATAGATTCTATACATTTCAATAGCACGGGGTTGACATCTTTTGAAATTTTATACAAGGGAGCTGAATTACCTTACCGGTTCCCATTAGTATATGAGCCAGCCAAGTTTCAGATTTTTGGCAAAAAACAAGAGCGGGAATGGTACAAGATCACTGCACTCCCTAAAACCATGATGCCTGGCGATACGCTGGAGTTAGTCATCAAAAGCAAAGTGACCAACGATGAATTCCCAAATTCAGGTTTCGGAAGAGAGTTGGTTTACAACGGTACATTCCTCGCTGGAGGCATGCCTGATATAGGTTATTCATCAGGCAACGAGATGGACAGCGATGAAAAACGAAGGGAATATGAGCTACCAGAAAAACCGGAAGATCTACCTCCACATGACGATCCTTATGGACGAAGAACACTCTTATTCTCAGATGAAGCTGACTTTATCCAATTTGAAGCCACTGTAAGCACCATTCCAAGTCAAATTGCTGTGGCACCAGGATATCTTCAAAAAGAGTGGATTGAAGATGATCGAAGGTATTTCCATTACGTACAGGATACTCCGATTCAGGCATTTTTCTCTGTGCTTTCTGCCGAATATGAAATTCTAAGGGACAAAGCGTCTTTGCCTAATGGGCAGGAAATTGATATAGAGATCTATTATCAAAAAGGCCATGAATACAATCTGGATCGCTTTGTACAATCTTACAAAGATGGACTCACTTACTATTCAGAGACCTATGGTCCTTTTCAGTACAAACAAATGCGGATCTTGGAATTCCCGCGCTACGCAGGTTTTGCTCAGTCATTTCCCAATACCGTGCCCTTTAGTGAGGACTTTGGTTGGGTAGCTGATTTCTCCGATCCAAATAGCTTTGACTATGTGTATTATGTAACGGCTCACGAGCTTGCCCATCAGTGGTGGGGGCATCAGATTACACCTAATTATACGCGTGGATCCAATTTGATCTCAGAGGCGTTGGCCGAATATTCTGCATTGGTACTTACTGAAAGAAAATACGGTAAAGAGAATATGAAGCGCTTTCTGAAGGATGAACTAGATGGATATCTACGCGGAAGATCCAATGAGAGTAAAAAAGAAAATCTCTTTATCAACACTAATCGCTCCTACCAATGGTACCAAAAGGGAAGCTTGATTTTATACGGTTTGAGGGATTTGATTGGAGCAGAAGCGATAGATAGCGCCCTGTATAATTTCAATGCTGAGTTTGGCTTGAAGCTTACTCCTCCATTTCCAGGAAGTGCCGACTTATATAGGCATTTGGATGCTCATACACCTGATAGTTTGAAATACTACTTGGATGATACTTGGAACAAGATTACTCTTTATGACAACAAAGTCGAAGAAGTAACTGCAACGAAAATTTCCGATGGAGAATACGATGTTACTCTCAAATTGAAATCTCAGAAACTCTATGCAGACTCAGCTGGACAAGAATCTGATGCCAAATACGAAGGCGATTACATCGATATTGGAATCTTCGCAGCAGATGATCAGGATGAAAATGGAAAAGATCGAGTCAACCCATTATATGTTCAGAAATACAAAATTTCGCCAGGCGAAACGACTCTGACCATACGGGTGAAAGGCGAGCCGTCAAAAGCAGGCATTGATCCTTACAATAAACTCATTGATCGAATTCCTGACGACAACACTACGAGCGTGGAAGTCAAGTAAAACGAAAAATGGTCGTTTCAATTTGAAACGACCATTTTTACTATTTCCTCTTTCGAAGTAGTGCTACAAGGATCAAAACAAATATAGCTCCACCTACTATCCAAGCCCATGGCTGTTGGTACCATTCACTCTTACCGATATTGACATCGATGTCTAATCCGCCGTCTTGTGCAAATGCCGCGACCGAAAAGAACATAGTCATTAGAAATAAAAATAGACTCTGCGAATACTTTTTGAGTTGATTTTTCATGGTTATTTTAGTGTTTATTTGAATCTAATATTATAGGTCGCTGCCACACCAATAGTCTGAATATCAGCAGCAGGATCGGAAGTAAATACTTGATTATAAAAAGCGAAAATATTCCAATCATAATTATGATAACCTACTTGGGGACGGATATAAAAACCACCGTCACTAATTACATCACCCGTTAAAAATGTGTAACCCACGTCAGTTCCAACAAAGAATCCAGAAGGCTCAGGATAATATCTAAGCATTAACCCTAAAGGTATCGCTCCAAAATTTTCTGCTCCAGCTACGTCCTTTTTTGCAAAATACTGTGTGTAACCAGAGACTACCCCAAGTCCGAAATTATCGGTACGCATAAACTGCCCGGCTACATCCAGACCGAAAGCAAAAGATGAATAATTCCCGATATCTCCTACTGGAGCTCCCATATTAATACCCAGTTTAAGCCAAGAATTATCTTCATTGATATCTTCAATGTCTCTTGTTGTCTGTGCATATGTAGCAAATCCGACAACCATTAGCGTAAGTGATAAAATTAGTTTTTTCATAATTGGTTTGTTTTTCTTCTCTTGTAGCCAAACCGAGTGCCATGAGCGAAAATTATTTATTTCAACCTCCTCTAAAAGTAGCTTAATAGCTTCTATAGAGCTATTTAACAGTTTTTCACAAACCATAAGAAACGGAATAGGACTAAGATTACGACATATCTCCGCGCCCTATTTCGGGTAATTATCTCCTCAATTATTGGGAAATAATTGAATCATATGTTCATATACGCCCCCTTTCGGCATCCTTTCCGTCCGAATGGTGGAATGATGGATTGAACGAGTAGGCTTTCATCTTTTTTATAATCTAGAGGATGAAGTCTAAGTCATTAGTATTATACAGATACAGTAGAAAGTACCGATCTCGGCGGTACCTCCTTCTTATCCTTCAGTCCCACTTTCCACATGGCGTGTACATCTAGCGCAAAGGCACCAAATTCCTCTATGACTTTGCCGCGCATTTTGTAAAAACCCTTGCCTTGAAATGGGTAACGCCTTAGAGAATTGGGGAAATGAACGGTATCCAGCCAATCACCTTTTGCATCGAGAAAAGTCCCAAAAGCCATATGCTCTCGCTTGATCGTACGCACATCTTTAGTAGTGACGAGCTGGCCGAGAACCTCAATTTGTTTCCCAAGTAAGCTTGGAAACTGATCCGCCAGCGTCATTCCTTTGCCGTCATTGGCTGCAAGCCGAAACATATCCGTCAGCGCAAACCCCAATACATTGATCTCGTCAAGCGCGTCTTCCAGCGGGTAATCCGGGAAATCCGGTAAAGTGAAGTCTATCGCAGGTTCCTTGAAAAGTGCCGGAGAATCTGGAAGAGCTGTCATATGTTTTTGAGCGAAATTGGCTTTCCAAAGCAGTTTTTTCTTTCCCAGTCCTGTAAATCCAAAAGCTCCCACACTGATCAGGATGTTCAGTTGCTCCGGTCCTGCATGCGTGCGCTCGATGAAGTCTTCCAAACTCAGGTAGGCGCCATTGGCATGTCTTTCTTCCAGGATTAAGTCACAAAGCTTCTTTTCCAGTTGCTGCACATGGATCAAGCCTACAAAAACCTCTTCGCCACGTATGTTGGTGAGGTACTCGCTGCGATTCATACAAGGCGGATTTACCTTTGCTCCAGTGCGTTTAAGTTCGTGGAAATAGAATTCCGTGCTGTAAAAACCTCCGAAATTATTGATCACCGCCACCATAAATTCCATGGGGAAATAGGTTTTCAGATACAGACTCTGGTAGCTTTCCACTGCGAAAGAAGCTGAGTGTGCCTTGGAAAAGGAATAGCCTCCGAAAGATTCCATTTGTCGCCAGACTTCGGCTGCGACAGTTTCTTCATGTCCGAGTTCCTTACAGTTTTTGAAGAATTTTTCACGGATCTCATTAAAGCGATTATGCGACCTGTACTTGCCGGACATAGCACGACGAAGAATATCCGCTTCGCCCATGTCCAAGCCAGCAAAGTGATGGGCTACCTTGATTACATCTTCCTGATAGACCATCACGCCGAAGGTTTCCTCCAGTAGCTCCTTCATCTTGGGATGCAGATAGATGATCTTTTCTGGATCATGAAATCGCTCGATGTATTGCTTCATCATACCCGACTGCGACACGCCCGGACGGATAATGGAACTGGCAGCCACCAGCGTGAGGTAATCGTCACATTTCAACTTGGTGAGGAGCTGCCGCATGGCCGGACTCTCGATGTAGAAGCATCCGATGGTATCTGCTTTTCGGATTTGCTCCGCCACCTTAGGATCGCTCATGAACTCCTCTACTCGATGGATATCGATGTCGATTCCCCGGTTTTTCTTTACTAGCCCAATCGCTTCTTTGATATGTCCCAATCCTCGCTGACTGAGGATATCGAGCTTGAACAAGCCGATTTTCTCTGCCAAAAACATATCTATCTGCGCTGTGCAAAAGCCCTTCGGCGGCAGATCATTTACCGTGTATTGGTAAATAGGCTTCTCGGAAATCAGCATCCCGCCAGGGTGAATGGAAAGGTGATTGGGAAAATTCTCCAACAGCTGTCCGTACTTCAGAATCGTTCGCTGGATTTTATCCTCATTCATCGGCTGATCCTTGCCTCGGACGAGCTGGTCGATTTCTTCTTTTGGTAGCCCAAATACTTTTCCCAGCTCACGGATTACCGCTCTGCGCTGAAAGGTGCTGTACATTCCCAGCAGGGAGACATGATCTTTGCCGTAGCGCTTGAAAATGTAATCGATGACTTCATCCCGGTCTTTCCAGGAGAAATCTATGTCAAAATCCGGCGGGGAAGTCCGGTGTGGATTCAGAAATCGCTCGAAATACAAATCGAGTTTGATGGGGTCCACATCAGTGATTTTCAGACAATAGGCTACGATGGAATTGGCGCCACTCCCTCGGCCTACGTAGTAAAAGCCACGGTTTTGGGCATAGCGAATCACGTCCCAGACGATCAGAAAATACGCATTGAAATTCAGGTCGTTGATGATTTTCAGTTCTTTGACCACACGGGCTTTGGCTGTAGGGTTGTTCCCATAGCGGTAGTGAAGGCCTTCGAAGGCTAGCTTTTCCAATAAAATTCGATCGTCTTCTCCGCTGGCGCTGTAGTGCTTTTTGTTTTTGTCAGTGTGGAGTTCGGTTTTGATTTCACAGGCATCGATCAGCTGTAGCGTGTTGCTGATCATGCCGGGGAAATTCCGAAAAGCACTCATCAACGCTGCTTCCGAAACGAACATTTCATCCGGCGAAGCAAAGTCCTTTTCTCCCAACTTACTGATCAGCGTATTTTTGCCAATGGCTCGAAGCAGACGATGGATGTTGAAAGCCGTTTTGTCCTGAAAAGTCACCGGGTGGCGGATGATCCATTTCTTCGGAAAGGCTTCCACTTCCTGCTTTTTGATGCGATTCAGCTCGCTGGCCAGTACACCGATGAACTCATGTTCTTTTAGATTTTGCGCAGTAAAGCTTCCAAAAGGATAAATAATCAGCACTTGGGAAAAGCAATCCGGACGCTCAGGGAAAATCAAATCTTGCTGTAAATGCTGAGACAAAAATCGATTGATTTCGAGTAGACCCGCGTCATTTTTCGCCAGTAACACATAGCAGAGCGTATCCTCGTTCCGGATCTCAGTTCCGACGATGGGTTTGATGTTTTTTACTCTACAGAAATCCACGAAATCCCAGCTATCCGCCGTGCTGTTGATATTGGTGAGGCCAAGAGAGGAAAGGCCACGCTCCGCCGCAGCATCCACGAGCTTCTCGGTGCTGAAGGTGCCGTAGCGATAGCTAAACCAGGTTTTACAAGTAATAAACATCTTAGGCGCGGGTTAGGGTAATGGCTCTGGTTAGGCTTTTTTCGCCGTAGCGGTTTTTGATCCAATCGATAGCCTGGTACAGATTTACCCCTTCTTCGGTGTCTTGGAAAAGATCGATCTGTTGATTCCCTTGAACGAGATGGCTGACTTTTACTCCGACCAGACGCACGAGCATTCTCCGGTCGTAGAGTTTCGCAAAGAGTTCCTTGGCTCTTTCTAGAAGTACCTCATCGGAACTGGTGTAGGAAATAATGCACTGACGGCTGACTGTGTCGAAATTGGCATAGCGGAGCTTCACCGTGATGCAACCGCAGAGCTTACGTTTTTGGCGAAGCTCAAAGCCGACTTTTTCGGTCATCCGCACCAGTTGGCTGTTGAGAAAAGCCATGTCGATGGTGTCCGATTCGAAGGTGTTTTCGGTGCCTATGCTCTTCTGCTCGGTGTAAGGAATGACCGGTGATTCGTCGATTCCATTGGCTTTGCGGGAGAGATCAATTCCTGATTTTCCCAGGAGATTTTGCATCATCCGTGGAGGGATCTCGCTCAGCAGTTTGATACTTTCCACGCCCATTCGTTCCAGCAGTGCGGAGGTTTTTTCGCCCACTCCCGGCATTCTTCGGATGGGAAGTGGCGCGAGATAGGGCTTTTCATTTCCAAAAGGAATAGTGGTCTGCCCGTTTGGTTTGGCATCGTGTGTGGCTACTTTGGATACGAGTTTGTTTACTGCCAAAGCGCAGGAAATCGGTAATCCTGATTCCCGGACGATCTTTTCGCGCAGTTCCGTAGTGAATTTTTCACAACCAAAAAACCTGTCCATTCCCGTCATATCGATGTAAAACTCATCAATCGAAGCTTTCTCCATCAGAGGAACCTGCTCCTGAATGATCTCTGTAACCAGACGTGAATTCTGGCTGTAGCTGTCATGATCGCCTTTGATGTAAAATGCCGAAGGGCAAAGCCTCCGCGCCAGCTTCATCGGCATGGCAGAATGCACTCCGAATTTCCGGGCCTCGTAACTGCACGAAGCCACCACGCCCCGGTCGGAGCTACCGCCGATGATGACGGGTTTGTCATTGAGGGCACTGTTTTTCAACCGCTCCACAGACACGAAAAATGTGTCTAGATCCAAATGCACGATATGCCTTTCCATTTCTCAGATTACTTGCTATATTTGATATTATTAGTATCATTTTATTGTCATTAATTGTATCGAATAAAAATGGGAAGTCAAAGCTTTTTCTGGGCGGGCAATCTGAAATTTCTCAGAAAGCGACGCAAATTGAGTCAGGACATGCTAGCTGAAAATCTTGGCATGACTAGAGCTAAGTTGAATGCACACGAGAATGGGCATAGTAAATCGCCGGCAATCGAGGATTTGCTACTTTGCGCGGATTATTTTCGGATGAGTGTGGATACGCTACTTCGGGTAGATCTGTCGAAGCTCAGCGAACTGAAAATCCGTGATCTGGAAGCTGGAAATGATGTTTTTTTGAGCGGCTCGAAAGTTCGGATTCTGGCTACCACCGTGAGTTCAAGTAACGAGGATAACATAGAACTTGTGCCGATCAAGGCGAAGGCGGGTTACTTGGGAGGTTTTGGAGATCCGGAGTATTTGAGCACACTGCCTGTTTTCAATCTTCCAAATCTGCCAAAAGACAAGAAATATCGAATGTTCCAAACCGAAGGGGATAGCATGCTGCCCATTGCGGATGGCGCGTATGTGATTGGCTCGTATTTGTCCGAATGGCGGCTTACCAAAGAAACTCCATGCGTGGTGGTGACGGCAAGTGAAGGAATCAGCTTTAAGATGCTGAGTTTTCAGGCCGAGGAAAGAAACTTTTTGCTGCGCTCACTGAATCCTGTCTATACGCCATATAAAGTCCCTGCGGAAGAGGTTCGGGAGATCTGGAAATTTGAATACTATATGAGTGATGAGTTTCCGCAGGAACCATTGACACTGCAGCAAGTCGGAATTGAGATCTCGGAGATTAATAGGAAGCTGGGGTTAATGCAGAAGGGAAATCTTGAGGTGTCACCCTGAGTAAGTGTAGGATTTGTAGTTATTTCTCGCGGCGGCGCAACGGCGCAGCGAAGGTTTTGTAAAGTGTCCCGCGAATGCGCAGAGGAACAATGAAGAATTTGTAACCTTGGAGTGTAGCCCTGAGTAAGAAAAATTTACAAAAGGAATATGACTGTGTCAGCCTGAGCGAAGTCGAAGGCTCTTTTAAAGTAAAAATTATTGTCCTCGACTTCGCTCGGACTGACACGATTTGCTGTGAAAAATATAATCCGTCATTAGTAGCAGAGTCGAAGGGTTATTTCTTGCGGCGACACAGCGAAGGATTAGGGTTTCCAACTGTTTGTTTTACAGCGACGCTCTCGATAGTTATTACAAGTTTGCTTATTCCAGTTTCCGCCAGCCTTTCGGGGTCATTTCTGTTAAACTTTTAAAAGTTTTATTGAAATGTGATAAGGTAGGGAAGCCTACTTGATAAGAAACTTGGGAGATACTTAAGTCTGTTTCTAAAAGCAATTTTTTCGCTTCAGTAACTCTTAGCTGCTGGACATATTGAGTAAAAGTTCTTCTCGTACGCAATTTGAAAAACCTACAAAAAGCCTCTTTGCTCATAAACGCTTGTTCAGCGACTTCCTCTAAAGAGATCTGTCTAGCACTATTGTCTAGGATAAATCTCATCACCTGATCCATTCGCCGTCCATCTCGCTCATTCATGGTTCTAAGCACAGGTATCTGATTTAATGCAACCAAATCATCAGAATTAAAGTCCAAAAGCGATAAAATATAGATGCAATGTTGCAGCCTCGTAAGGCCTGAAAACTCAGAAAATCTAGAAACCAACTCTGCTACTTTATCTCTTGTATCACCGTTTATTTTAAAGCATCCCGTGATTTTTTCATTCAGATGAGTGAGTTCAAGAAAGTCTTCCACCTCCGAAAAAGCCCTACTCATCGCTTTGAAATCAAAGAAAATAGTGTTCCCAGCGATCTTAAGATTGCTTTCTTCCTGAAAATAATCCGCATCACTCCGAAAAACATGCGGGATACTCTCGGGCAATAAAAACAAATCCCCAGGCTCAAATCTCCCAACATAGTCTCCAACTAGCAGCTGCCCTCTACCTTCCACAATGAGTGTTAATTGGGCTTGAGGATGCTGATGAAGATTATTGTAAAAATACTTCCCGCGATCTTCTTGGTACTGAATAAACGTTTTTTCAGACTTAGGGATCTGAAAGGAAATTACCTTACTCATATTCAAAACTAGTCTTGAATTATTAGATCTTATATAATATCTAACTATTTATATCAAAATAGAACCATTTTTTACTAAGTCAAGAAAGGAATACAGTATTGGAATACCCTACTTTTGAAAGAAAAAAAGATATGAACTGGAAAGGTGTATTCCCCGCTGTGACGACTAAATTCCATGCTGACGGAAGTTTGGATATGGAGCTATTTTTCAAAAACATTGACTTCCAACTGGAATCCGGAGTTCACGGGATCATCCTTGGTGGTACGCTTGGAGAAAGCTCTGTTCTTTCTCAGGAAGAAAAGATCACATTAACCCGCGAAACTGTCAAGTATCTTGACGGCAAAGTTCCTGTGATCTTGAACATCGCCGAAGGTGCGACTCAAGATGCACTTTTTTGGGCTGCTAAAGCGAAAGAACTTGGCGCTGCTGGCTTGATGATGCTTCCTCCAATGAGATACGCTGCTGACGCTCGTGAAGTAGTTACGTACTTCAAAGCTGTAGCGGATTCTACTGATCTTCCGATAATGATCTATAATAACCCTGTAGATTATAAAACTCTGGTAACCATAGATATGTTTGCTGAGCTTGCAGAATGCAAAAATATTGAGGCAATCAAAGAATCAACTCGTGACATTTCAAATGTGACTCGCATGAGAAATAGATTTGGAGATCGTTTCAAATTGCTTTGTGGAGTGGATACACTTGCCATGGAAGAATTGGTAATGGGAGCAGATGGCTGGGTGGCTGGTTTAGTTTGTGCTTTCCCGAAGGAAACTGTGACAATTTTTAACCTGATCAACGAAGGTAAAAACGAAGAAGCGAGAGAAATCTACCGTTGGTTCTTGCCCCTTTTGGAATTAGATATTCATCCTAAACTCGTCCAATACATCAAACTTGCTGAGCAGCATTGTGGCATTGGAAGCGAGCACGTCCGAGCACCTAGATTGACTTTGATTGGTGAAGAAAGAGCAAGAATTGAGAAAATCATTACTGACGGCTTGGCGAAAAGACCTAAATTGTAGATTATAGTGTTCAGGCTATAGACCTAAGAAGCAAGATGTAGAAATCAGGAATTCTTCGTCCTTCCATCTTTCGACTTTGGTCTTTTTAACTCCAAAATTTCAACAATCAAACTTTACAATCTTATGAATCTCGATCTTATATTTTCAGCTGCGCAAGAAGCATTTTTATCTTACAAAAACCTCTCAGGAAACAAGAAAGCAGATTTTCTAGAAAAAATCGCTGAGATCCTTGAAGAGAACCGAAATGCGATTGTAATGATGGCAGTAAAAGAATCGAATCTTCCTGAAGGTAGAATTAATGGAGAACTAGGTCGTACTACTGGTCAGATTAAGCTTTTTGCCAATCAGCTCAGAGAAGGAAGCTGGGTAGAAGCGACTATTGATCCGGCAGACCCAAAGAGATCTCCTTTGCCAAAAGCAGACATCCGTAGAATGCTGATCCCTATCGGACCAGTTGTGGTATTCGGTGCGAGTAATTTCCCTTTGGCATTTTCCACTGCCGGAGGCGATACTATTTCAGCTTTGGCGGCAGGATGTCCTGTGGTCTATAAAGGTCACCCAGCACATCCAGATACTTCAAAATTTGTAGGCGATTGCATTTCTCAGGCAGTCAAAAAATCTGGTTTGCCTGAAGGAGTCTTCACACATGTAGAAGGTGGAGTAAAAATGGGGCAAGATCTAGTGAAGCATCCATTGGCAAAAGCAGTTGCTTTTACTGGATCATACGGAGCAGGAAAATCGCTCTTTAATATAGCTAGTGACCGCGACGAACCTATACCAGTATATGCTGAAATGGGTTCTGTCAATCCGGTTTTCACTTTTCCACAGCGATTAACCAACGAGCTTGTTCCTATGGCTCAAAGCTTTGTGGGATCACTTACGTTGGGAGCGGGACAGTTTTGCACGAATCCAGGGCTGATTTTCGTACCTAAAGAATTGGCTGGTAGATTTGAAAATGCTGTTTCCGCGGCTTTGCAAGGAGCAGCTGGATCTCCAATGCTTCATGAAGGTATTGCGAGCTCTTATTATTCTGCGCTAGATAATCTTAAAACACGTTCAGAACTGAATTGGGTGAAAGTGCCAGATGCTCAGCATTTGATAAACGTGAGTCCAGCTTTGGCTGAGATCAAAGCTGCTGATTGGATTGCAGATGACCTTTTCCAACAAGAAGTGTTTGGATCATTTGCTTTGATGGTAGTTTATAAAAATGAAGCTGAGCTTATCGAAGTTGCCAAAAAACTTCATGGACAGCTGACAATAACTCTTTGGGCGGATACATCTGAGCTGAAAGCAAACGCTGATCTGATCAATCTCTTGGAAGAAAAATGTGGTCGATTGCTATTTGCAGGAGTTCCTACAGGAGTTGAAGTTGGTTATGCGATGCAGCATGGCGGACCTTTCCCTTCCACTACCAGTTCAAACAGCACATCCGTGGGAGCTCATGCAATTAAGCGCTTTGCCAGACCAATAGCTTTACAGGATATGCCTGCCGATTTGCTTCCTGATGCTTTGAAAGACGAAAATCCATTAGGAATTACAAGGCAAGTAAATGGTAAGTTCACGGTAGAGAAGATCTAAGGATTTACGAATTACGAAGTTTGATTTACGGGTCTTCCGAAACTTCAACCACTCTTCAATAAATTTGCCTTCAGGATTTTAAGTGTTGTCTGGATATCTTTGATCGCTAATTTTCCAATCTTTAAATATTTCAATTTTAAAATCCTGAATGTCGAATAACGAAGATTTCGCACCCACACGACACACTTTCTCCTGCATCGATGCCCATACTTGTGGCAATCCAGTGCGGGTAGTTTCGGGCGGAGTTCCCTTTTTGAAAGGGGAAAATATGCTGGAAAAACGCCAGTATTTTCTAGACAATCTAGACTGGATCAGGACTGGATTGATGTTCGAACCTCGAGGTCACGACATGATGTCTGGCTCCATGCTTTTCCCTCCACACAATCCAGAGAATGACGTAGCAGTACTATTCATAGAAACTAGCGGTTGTCTGCCAATGTGTGGACATGGAACTATTGGAACTGTTACGATAGCTATCGAGGAAGGACTGATTTATCCAAAGACTCCCGGAAAACTTAGGCTAGAAACTCCTGCTGGATTGGTTCTAGTTGAGTACAAACAAGAAGGAAAAAAGGTTAAATCTGTCAAACTGACGAATGTCAAAAGCTTTCTGGCAGCGGAAGGTTTGGAAATAGAATCTGACGAATTGGGAAAACTCATTGTGGATGTTTCTTACGGCGGCAATTTCTATTGCATCGTAGATCCTCAGGAGAATTTCCCTGGATTGGAACATTTCAAAGCCGAGCAATTGATTTCTATGGCTCGCTCACTTCGTCAGAAGATGAATGAGAAATACGAGTTTGTACACCCAGAGCATCCAGCCATCAAAGGACTTTCACATGTACTTTGGACGGGAAAAACACTTGATCCTACTAGCACTGCTAGGAACGCGGTATTCTACGGGGATAAAGCTATTGATCGCTCACCTTGCGGCACAGGAACCTCGGCTAGACTTGCTCAATGGTACGCCAAAGGACTTCTGAAACCAGGTGAAGACTTCATACACGAAAGCTTTATTGGCTCCAAATTCATTGGTAGAATCGAAGAAGAAACAGAAATCGCCGGCAAACCAGCTATCATCCCAAGCATAGAAGGCTGGGCAAAAGTTTACGGATATAATACCATCATCCTGGACGACGACGATCCGTACGTGCATGGATTCCAAGTTATTTAATAGACATTAGACACAAGATATAAGTATCAAGACACTCGAAAGCACTGTCTATCGACTTAATACTTACTACTTGATACTTATTCATGAAACCAACCATCATCATAGGCGGCGGAATAATCGGACTATTTACCGCGTATTTCCTTCAAAAAGAAGGCATTGAAGTTCAGGTAATCGATCAAGGCGACATGAAAGTGAATTGCTCCACAGGCAATGCTGGCATGATCGTACCAAGTCATATTATTCCTTTGGCCGCTCCAGGGATGATCAGCAAGGGGATTTCATGGATGTTTTCTTCCAAAAGCCCATTTTACATTCATCCACGACTGGATGCAAAACTTTTGAAATGGTGCTATCAGTTTTATAAAGCTGCCAATCCTGCCCACGTGGAGCGATCTGTTCCGGTTTTGAAAAATCTGAGCTTGCTGAGCAAAGCACTTTATCAGGAATTTCGGGATGAGCACCCAGAATCCAAGATTGCCTTGCAGGAAAAGGGATTGATGATGATCTATCAGACGGAAGCCGTTGAGAAGGAAGAAATCGAATTTGCGCATCTTGCGAATGCTAATGGCTTACAGGCAGATATTCTAACACCTGAAGACATTCGAACCATTGAGCCAAACCTGGAAGTTAAAGCGCGTGGAGCAGTACGATTTCCTGGCGATGCACATTTGGATCCGGGGAAATTGTATGGATTTCTGAAAACCTATTTGCAGGAAAAAGGCGTGAAGTTCTTAACAAATACTCAAGTGACAGCTTTTGAGAAAAGTGGAAATACGGTCAAGGCTGTCATCACAGATAAGGAGAAAATTGAAGCAGAAAAAGTAATTCTCTGTGGAGGTTCATGGTCTGGTGAGTTGGCGAATTTGTTAGGTTTTAATCTACCTATGATGGGTGGGAAAGGTTATTCTTTCTTACAGGAAAACAAACCTGAGATTATGCAATCTACCATTTTGACTGAGATGAAAGTGGCAGTAAGCCCCTATGGGGAGCAGATTCGCTTTGGTGGAACGATGGAAATCGCAGGCACCAATCAAAAAGTAAACCTCAATCGCGTAAAAGGAATCTTCGAATCCATCAACCGCTATTACCCTGAATTCGAAGCAAAATTCCCTGAAGAAAACAAAATCTGGAAAGGTCTGAGACCTTGCTCCCCTGATGGACTTCCCTACATAGGTTATGCTCCTGGCTATTCCAATGTGTTGGTCAACAGCGGACATTCCATGATGGGAATCAGTCTAGCTCCTGCCTCAGGCAAAATCATCAGCGAACTACATCAGCAAAAAGATACTACCCTTGAGTTGACAGGTTTTGAAGTGGATAGGTATAGTTGAGCGGGAAGTCTGAAGACCGCAGCAAACACGTTAGTTAAGTTTTTCCTCTTTTCTATGGGGTGAATTTATTGATGAAAATCTTAAGCCATTTCCTTAAATTGCTTCTATGGATTTCGAGGATAAAGATCTTGTGAAAGAGCCGTTTACAGAATACGGAGTGTATTCTTATGCGGACTACCTGACTTGGGAGATCGATGAAATGGTCGAGCTCATCAAAGGAAAAGTGTTTCGTTCTGCTGCGACAGCGCCTAGAAGAAAACATCAGGAAGTAGCGGGGTTACTACATTCTCGATTTTTGGTATTTCTGGAAGGGAGAAATTGCAAGGTATTTATCGCTCCATTTGACGTAAGACTCCCATCAAATCCAAAAAGAACGCAGACATATTTACGGTGGTTCAGCCAGATGTTTGTGTAGTATGTGACAGATCCAAATTGGATGATGCTGGATGTGTGGGTGCTCCAGATTTGATTTTAGAAGTGCTTTCTCTGGGAAACAACAAGAAAGAATTACGGAACAAGTACGAAGTTTATGAGGAGTCAGGTGTCAAGGAATATTGGATTATTCATCCTGCCGAGGAGACATTTTTCATTTATACACTTACTGATGGGAAGTACGTACCATCTCGATTTTTTACCCATGGGGATATTGTCAAATCAGAATGCATCGCTGGCTTTGAAGTTGATCTGGAAGAGTTTTTTGAGAAGATAGATTAGAAAAGCATAAAAAAATCCTGCTTCAAGAGAAGCAGGACAACTATTTTCCGTCTAGAAACCCAATCGATTAGGTGGTATAAACCGAGTTGAACATCACGTAATCCGTGGTCAAATCTGATCCCCAGCCTAGGCCTTCTTCCTCTCCCGTATTCAGCTCTAGCAACACTTTGATATGGGATTCACGAAGCAACTTTTTCATGTAAGACTTCTCAAACTCCAGCGGATTTCCTTTATCCAACACTTGTACCAAGTGATTTTGGTCGCCTATGAATAAGTTTACTTTTCTATAGTTGAAAGGCACACCAGCATTTCCTGCAGCTGCGATGATTCTGCCCCAATTCGGATCACGTCCAAACATAGCGGTTTTCACCAAAGTAGAATCTGAAATCGCACGAACCAGTGTTCTGGCAATTGCTTCAGTTCTCGCTTTAGTTACTTTATATTCTATAAACTTAGAAGCTCCTTCTCCATCAGACACAATCAGTTTCGCTAAGTGAGTTAGGATTCCCAAGAGTTTTTCCAAAAACACCTCATAACCTGGATCTTCTTTGCTGGTCACTTTTCTATTACCCGCCAATCCATTTGCCATCACAGCTACCATGTCATTGGTAGACGTATCTCCGTCCACAGTGATCATGTTGAACGATCGATCCACACAATAGCTTACCGCCTCTTGAAGCAATTTCTCATCGATATGGAAATCCGTCACTACGAACGCTAGCATTGTCGCCATATTTGGATGGATCATACCAGATCCTTTGGCCACTCCACCCATGTTGATCATTACTCCATCGTACTCAAATTCGACAAATCCTTCCTTTGCAAAAGTATCCGTCGTCAAAATAGCATTGGCCACAAATGATCCCGCTTTCAGCTCATCACTCAGTTTAGGAATATTCACCTTAAGACCTTCCACCACATCTTCAGTAGGAAATTCCACGCCGATAATGCCCGTAGAAGCCACAATTACATCTTCTTCGGAGATTCCCAACATCTGTGCAGTCGTTCTCACCATCGCTTCAGCACCTTCTTTACCCTGATCGCCTGTACATGCGTTAGCATTTCCAGCGTTACAGATGATTACCTGTGCTCTATTATTTGCAAGGTTTTTTTCTGTGATTTTGATAGGCTCAGCACGCACTTTATTTTGGGTCAAAGTCCCTGCAGCTGCAGCGGGAACTTCTGAGTAAATAATCGCGAGATCCCTTTTCATGGACTTCACCCCTGTATGTGCACCCCAGCATTTAATGCCGCGTACATTAGTAATATTTTTGATCATCTTTTTCTTATTAAGGTTTTAATGGCACTTGGTTCAATCCTTCTGACTCTTTCAAACCAAACATTAAATTCATATTGTGTACCGCCTGACTAGCGGCGCCTTTTAGCAAGTTATCGATTGCTGAGATAACAATCACACGCTCAGTCCTCGGATCCCATACAGGGAACACATCGCAAAAATGACTTCCGCGCACATCTTTGATTCCTGGAGCCTCATTTCTCAATCTCACAAAAGGCTTGTCCTGATAAAAATCTCTGTAGATCTCAGTCAATTTCTCCTGATTCATCTCACCCTTAATTTTTGCATAAGCCGTCACCAATATACCTCTATCCACAGGAAGCAAATGCGGAGTAAATTGAACCGTCGTCTGATTGCCAGCCAAAGCTCCTAATTGCTCCTCGATCTCGATGGTGTGTCTGTGTCCAGCGATGCCATAGGCTTTGAAATTCTCATTCACATTAGAAAAATGTGTAGTGGCGCTCGCCTTAATCCCGGCTCCTGTAAGACCCGACTTAGCATCGATGATCAGAGATCTATCCTCTACCATCTGCTTCGCAAAAAGCGGAGCCATACTTAGAATGGAGGCAGTAGGGAAACAACCTGGGTTAGCTACTAGATTTGCTGACTTTATTTTATCTGCAAAAAGCTCTGGTAAACCATATACAGCCGTAGCAAACCCTTCTGGGTAGCTATGCTTTTTGTTATACCATTCTTCGTAAACTTCTTTGGTAGAAAGTCTAAAATCTCCCGAGAGATCAATGATTTTCGCACCAGAATCTTTCCATTTGGAGACAAAATCCATAGAAACCCCGTGAGGCAAAGCCAAGAAAATAACATCTAGTTTTTTCTTACTCACCTCTTCAGCGCTCACCAAAGGAATATCCAGTCTAGTAAAGAACTGCGGGTGCAAGTCCGAAAAAGGCTTGCCCACATGAGACTCTGAAGTGATCATTTCTATAGAAACTCCTTCATGATTGAGGAGTAATCTCGCCAACTCAGAACCTGTAAATCCAGACGCTCCGACTATGGCTACTTTTAATTTTTGATTGCTCATATTAGGCAGTAACTGTGGTTTCTGATAGGATTTCGTCTAGCTTCTCAAGGAAAATCGTCAGTTCATCTTTACTGATATTCAATGCTGGCACGAGTCTCAAAATATTTCCAGCAGTAGCATTTGCTACGATTCCTTCCTCAAGTAATCGCAAAACATAAGGCTTGGACTCAGATTTCATTTTAACCCCAAGCATCAAACCCAATCCTCTTACAGATTCCAGTTCATCATGCTTTTCTATCAGCTCAGCTAATTTGCCTCTTAGCCAATCACTGGTTTCGGTTGCTCTTTTGCAAAGCTCCTCATCATTGATCACTCCGATGGTCGCTATTGCCGAAGCTGCTACAAGTGGGTTCCCACCGAAAGTCGTTCCGTGATCGCCAAACTCAATTGCACTCGCTACTTTCTCGTTGCAAAGAATGGCCCCGATTGGGGCTCCACCACCTAGGCCTTTGGCCAAAGTCATAATATCTGGCTGCACTCCAAAATGATCCTTAGCAAACCATTTCCCAGTTCTGCCGATTCCACATTGTATCTCGTCAAAAATCAACAAAATGCCTTTCTCATCACACAATTTCCTGAGTCCTTCCAAATAAGCTTTCTCCGCAGGAACAACTCCTCCTTCACCTTGGATCGGCTCCACAATGATAGCTGCAGTGTCGGAATCAATGGCTGCTTCTACAGCCTTAAGGTCATTAAAAGGCACTTGAGCAAACCCAGCTGGGATGGGCTCAAATCCTTGCTGATATTTCTCTTGACCTGCAGCGATGGTTGCTAAAGTCCTTCCGTGAAATGAATTATGCATGGAGATAACTTTTCCACCTTTACCGTGCTTATGCCCATATCTTCTAGCAATTTTGATTGCTCCCTCGACGGATTCAGAACCACTATTCGTCAAGAAAACCCGATCCAAACCTGAGATTTTCACTAGCAATTCACTCAATGCAACTTGCTGTGGACTCACGAAAAAGTTAGAAATATGCATCAACTGGGCGGCTTGCTCCTGAATCGCTTTCACCACTTTCGGATGGCAATGACCTACGTTATTCACAGCTATTCCAGCCAATAAATCAATGTATTCCTTACCGTCTGCGTCCCAGAGCCTAGATCCTTTTCCTTTGATAAAAGCTATAGGAAAGCGATTAAAGGTGGGTAGGTAATTTTCTTTGTCTTTGGTATATAAATCTTGATTTGTCATAGTCTATTGTAGTGTCAGAGTAGTTCCAATTTTCTCATTGTCAATCACATACTTTGCGATTTGCTCAGGCTTGGTGCCATTTAGAATAATTGCTTTTTTCACGCCTTCTTTCAAAGCCAGCATACAGGATTGGATTTTTGGGATCATTCCGCCTTGAATGGTAGTCCCCATGTGCTCCTTTACTGCACTTTCATTAAGCTCGTGAATAATAGATGCAGGATCTGGATAGTTGAGAAAAAGACCATCCACGTCCGTTAGGACAATAAGCTGATCAGCATTCACAGCTGCCGCGAGTTTCCCCGCAAAAGTATCCGCATTAATATTGTATGAAGTGCCATCCACACCATCAGCTACACATGCGACCACGGGCACATAACCCGCTTCGCAAAGTATGTTGATCAGGCTATTGTCGATATGGGTGATTTCACCAACCAGCCCGAGATCCACCATACTACCGTCAGCTGATTGGTGCTGATACTTTATTGCCTGCACCATTCCTGCGTCCTTACCGGAAAGGCCAACGGCTTTTAATTTGTTTTGATTCAGCATGGAGATCAAGTCAGCATTGACTTCTCCGATCAGAGCTTTTTGAATTTCTGCGAAAGCAATGGCTTCCGTCACCCTGAGACCATCCACGAATTGTGATTGGATGGCTGCTTTTTCTAGTGCTTTATTGATAAATGGCCCACCTCCGTGTACCATGATGACTTCAAATCCCGCTTCTTGAAGCTTAAAAATCTGTGCCGCAATTTCCTGCTGCAACTGGGGATTGATCATCGCATTCCCACCATATTTGATGAGAATTCTTTGCTTAGACATTTCTACTTTTTTTATATTAAATTGATTTTTTCCGAACCTAGCTCTCCCTTATGGAGGGACAGAAATGGAAATGAATCAGACCTGAATTACTACTTTTTAAAGATGAAAACTTGATAAATACTGGTTTTACTAATTTAACCTAACACTTTTAAAACAACCTTCGTTCCGAAAGAGGATATTTGGCAGATTAATCTAATGTTATTAGAATAGTTAAAATTAAAACCCCTAAAAGCCAAATTACAATTAATTATTTGGCCTGATAGGGTGACAGGCTGTCAGTTGAAAACAGAATTATTTCCCGCTAACTCAAAAAACCTAAGAGGATAACCAGTCAAACTTTTTGGTTATTTACTCTCTTTCCAACACCTTCACCATCTTATCAAAACCCTTTTTGATCTCTGCGAATTGTCGATCTCTGGAAGCCTCCAGATTTTCTTTTGTGGCATTCGTCGCCACTTGGAATTGCTCATATATCTCGGAAAACTCAATGGATCTCTGATTGCCTTTCAGTCCCCAAGTTGCTAAGTAGGCGCCTAGCTTTTCTACTTTCAAGCCTACATGCGGCACAGCATAGCTCAAAGCGGTAATCGCTCCATGCAAACTCGTCCCGACATAGCACTTAGAATTTGCGATCAGGTACATGATGTCCCATATATTATCTGCATCAAAATAGGTATAAGGACTTTTCAAAAGCGATCCTATTTCTTGCAAAGCCTCATGGTCATCATGATCAAGCGCCTTCCCGATAGGACAAAGACAGATTTCCGTCTTTGCTTTTTGGTAGATCTCATCCAATCCACTTGCAATTACCTCTTCATGGCCACGTGTGGTTTTTTTATTTATCTGAGCAAAAACGTACTTCCCAGAGTGTTCGGCAACATATCCAGCAACTTCTTGTGTCACCATTTTGTGAAGAAAATTCAAAGGATAAAACTCCGACATCAAGATGGCTGAGTCAGGACAAAGATCAGCACTTAGGCCGCTTTCCTTCAAGTTATCCACTGTCAATTGATCACGAACTGCGAAATAATCTGCATTCTGAAGCTTCTCTTTCAAGAAATCATACTTCGAAAAAGTAGCAGCGCTTAAGCCAGAGCCACCCAGAGAATTCAAAGTCACAGACTGAACCCCGGCAAAATCAGATTTATCAAATACAAAAGGGAGAGTTGTCTTGCCCTTCAGGATTTTCTTGGTCCATGTATTCAAATCCAATACCTTGTTGACTCTCACGTGTCTTTTATTAATTCGCTGAAAAAGCGGATTCAATGCCGCATATAGTGAATTCCATGTTACGCCCAATGCCTCACCACCTGCAATAATCACATGTACAGGTTTATTGGGATCATTACATTGCTTATAAAACTCCTTAAGGCCTTTTGTCGGAAGTCCGCCTACACTGGACAGATCGCTTTCCACCAGACCGAAATATTCAAATTCGAAATCCTTCCCATAAGTACTCAACTGCCTTTCTATCACTAATGGAAAAAGTAAATCCCCGTAATTGTATCGGTCGAAAGCACCTATAATTAAGACTTTTGTCATATGTTTAACTAGTATAATTAAGATCAATCGAACTTACCCGAATAACAAATTCTTTAAACATTATTAGGCTGGAAGAGCGTTGACCGAAGACCGAAGTGGCCGTGACCATTCATCCTTGCAAAAAAGATACTTGATTTTAAATCCAGAGAAATTAAGCTCAGGAACTATTTTTGGTAAGTAGGACGTAAATTCAGTACAAAATCATCAAAAGACTATTTTGAGCACCAAACCCGTTGCCGTCCATCGTATTTTTTCAGGTTCAGTCTGGGGGATTTTAGCCAAAATTCTCGATGCCGCCGCAAAGTTTGTGACCATCCCATTATTGGTGGGCTATTATGGCAAGGCTGACTACGGATTGATCGCCTTGGCCTTTTCCCTAAATGCCTATTTGAGACTTATGGATCTAGGAATGAACGTGGGTTCTGTGCGTTTTTTCTCTATGTGGGAAGCCAAAGCTGATTGGGAAAACATAGGAAAAGCTTCACGTTCCAGCATTATTTTCTACGGTACCATCGGACTTGTAAATGCGCTGATTTTCATGTTTATGGCTAATTATGGCCAGTCATTCTTTAATCTCAATCCCGATCAGATTCCCACTTATAGGATCATGATGTACATACTTTCGGCAAGTACGGTTTTGAACTGGCTGTCGAATGTGATCATCCAGTTACTCAGCGCCAAAGATGAACTCGGATACGTAAACCGAGTTACGGTGGTGAGTAGCATGCTGAACTTTATAGTGGCGATCACAGCCATTCATTTCGAGTGGTCACTTCCACAATATTTCCTTTTCTACACGATTTCTACGCTTGTTCCGATTCCACTTAATATTCTTCGTTTACGAGTTTTTCCAGTTCCATTAGGGCAATTACTCACACCAAAATGGGATGGGAAGATTTTCCGAGAAATCATCGGCTACAGTTCTGCAATATTTCTGATGGGACTTTTCCAACTTACAGCAAATGAATTGCGGCCTATTTTGCTGGCAAAATTCGCTTCGGGCATTGACGTACTGACGGATTACCGGGTGATCCAGACGATCGCGATGCTGATTATTTCCTTTGGTACGATCTTCCTTCAGGTGCTTTTGCCTTCAGCTAGTAAAGTCTATCAGGAAGGAAATCACTCCAAGATGGAGAAGATGGTTTTTACCGCAACTCGGTACATATCTATTTTCTTAAGTTTTATCGTTTTCCTTTTGGTGCTGAATTCTGAATCTATTCTAGTACTCTACATGGGGAAAGACTACCTCCATTTGGCCGTCTGGCTGAACATCTGGCTGCTCACTGTATTGCTCAATATGCACAATACTCCCGTCGCTAGTTTGGTGCTTTCTTCTGGAAAAACCCGCTTCCTCATTTATTCTTCTGCGACGGCTTGTATTCTATCGCTTCCGATCACGGTGATCCTAGCCCCTACTCTGAATGTAGGCGCGGCAGTGATTGGCTACTTGGTTTATATGCTGATTCAGATTGGTTTCTTTTATATTTATTATATTCCTAAAGTGCTTAAGCTAGATAGCAAGAAGATTTTCTTCGGAGCTTTTTCACCTTCCGTCCTAGGAGCTGTGATTGCTTTTGCAGTTGCTTACGGGTTTGGAAAATGGATAGAAGTGCCGGAAGGTTTACTTGGAATGACCATAAGTTCGGCGATTTTCACTACGGTTTTTGCAGCATTCCACTTTCTGTTTATCATCAAAGCCGCAGATATTGATTTTCTACGGACGAAACTTTTGAAAAGAAAACCATCTAATGAGCAAGAATAAATTTTCGATTTGTATTCCTGCTTACAAGAGCAAATACCTGCAAGAATGCATTGATAGCATCCTTGCACAGAAGGTTGTCGACTTTGAACTAATCATTTTGAATGACTGCTCTCCAGAGCCAATTGAGGAAATAGTCCTAAAAAATCAGGATCCTAGAATTCGCTATTTCAAGAACGAAAAGAATGTAGGTGCTTATGATTTGGTGGACAACTGGAATAAGTGTCTGGAGCTGTCCACTGGGGAAAATATCGTCATAATGGGTGATGATGACCGTTTAGCTCCAGATTATCTGGCTGAGTTTGAAAATTTGATTCAAACCTACCCAAGTTTAAATGTCTACCACTGCCGCAGCAAAATCATCGACGACGATGGAAATGATGTGATACTTACACCAGCACTACCTGCTTTCGAATATGTCTATGACTCGATCTGGCATAGACTGCGTCAACTTCGCTCAAATTACATCTCTGATTACGTCTATGATACTTCCGCGTTAAGAGCTCAGGGTGGCTTCTACAAACTTCCACTTGCCTGGGGTTCGGATGACATCACAGCCTTTATAGCTTCTGCGAAAAAGGGCATTGCTCATAGCAACAAACCCGTTTTCGAATACCGTAGCAATCGCCTTTCCATCACTTCAACAGGAAATGATCTGCACAAAATGATGGCAGATGTAAGTTATTCTGAGTGGTTAGGAGATTTCCTGAAAAACAATCCTCCGCATCCTTCGGAAAAGGTGATTTATCAGCATTTACTGAAGGAAAAGGATAAGTACATGCACGATAAGCGGCTCTACACGATGATGCTGTCCATGCGTAGTAACCCTTTGGAAAAGGCTAAAAACTGGATGAATACTCGAGATAAATTCGGTTTATCGATAAAAGACATTGGAGTTGCTCTAGCGAAAAGCATGAATTCAAACCGCTCTTGATGCCGATGGATTCACCTACCAAAATCATCTTCAATCCCTGCGAGAACAAGGAAAATCAATACATCACTATTCTGGTCAATGGACTAGAGAAGCATGGGTTTGAAGTTAGCAAACTGGATGATTTTCTTTCTTCGAAAAAGCATTATCAATCTATCAAATTACTTCACTTGAACTGGTTTGAAAATCTGGATGATAGCAGCTCCTCAAGTATGTGGAAAAGCTATTTCAGAAAATTGGTTGTACTTGCGGCTATTAAGTTTGGGAAGAAAAAATTGGTTTGGACCATGCACAACAGACTTTCTCACGAGAAAAAGTCGGGCAAACTTAGCCGGGCTTTAACTCAAAAAATCGTCTATCAAGCCGATGCTATCGTGATTCATTCTGAGGTTTCCAGAGGAATTTTGCGCAGCAAATACCCGAATCTCAAAAGCAAAATCATTCACATTCCACATCCTGACTTTGTAGATGTCTATGGGGCTATGCTTCCTGAAAGTTCGGAAGAAAGAACTCCACAACTCAAGCTTCTTTTTCTAGGTGCAATCAAACCCTACAAAAATATTGAATTGCTAATCGAAGTGGCAAGAAGATTTCCCCAGTCAGTTCACCTGACTATAGCAGGAAATCCAAATTCTGAAGCTTACCGAAGTGAATTGGAGAAGTTGGCAGAGAATACTCCCAATATTTCGCTCGAACTTAAATTCATTCCTGACGAGGAATTGCCAAGCTATATACATCAGTCAGACTTACTCATTCTTCCCTATTCTCTGGATAGCAGTCTAAACTCAGGAACGGTCATTCTTGGATTTTCATACGGGAGAACAGTCATCTGCCCAAGAATTGGCACTATTGATGACTTAGATGGTGACGAAAACGTATTTGACTATAGCTATGAAAACGAATCTGAACACCTTGAAGCACTGGAAAAACAGATTCAAAAAGCCATAGCTCTTCATCAAAACAACCCAAATTCTCTAATCGAAAAAGGGCATAAAATGAGAGATTTGGTACTAGAGAAAAACAACAAACGAAACGTAACCGATAGTTTAATTGAGCTGTATGAAAGCTTATTAAATTGATCTCTTTTTCAGCTAAAACCAACACATGAAAATACTCTACATCAACTCTCTTTATAGCCCGCTGATCGAAGGTGGCGCGGAGATTTCCCTGAAACTGATCGTGGAAGGAATGAAATCTCTGGGTCATCAGGTCGTGGTGCTGAGTTTGATGCCTGAGAAAGGACTGAAAAAAGAGCAAGTTGATGGAGTTACAGTTTACCGGGCAGGATTGAAAAATGGGTATTGGCCTTATTCCAAAGCCAAGAAAAACAAGCTTTCTCGACTGGCCTGGCACTACAGAGACCAGTCAAATGAAGCGATGGCAGAAGTCGTTAAAGAAATCTTGATGGCAGAAAAGCCAGACATTGTCTCTTGCCACAACCTTGCTGGATGGTCAGCTGCAGTTTGGAATCCGATACATGAAGCTGGCATTCCCATAGTTCAAGTTTTGCATGATCTGTATTTGCTCTGCCCCAACAGCAACATGTTTAAGAATGAGCAAACTTGTGAGAATCAATGCATCAGCTGTAAACTTTTGCGAAGCAATCATGCAGAAAAATCAGCCCAAATAAGCGCTGTGGTAGGCATCAGCAATAGCATTTTGCAGCGATTTATCGACTTTGGATACTTTACGAATGCCTCTAAAAACATCATTTATAACACACGTAGGATTTCAAACCCAGCTTTGAAGTCTCCAAGAAAATCTGGCCAAGCAATGAGATTCGGTTATTTGGGCACGCTATCTAAAGTCAAAGGATTGGAATGGCTGATCGAGCAATTCAAAAAACTGGATTTCGAGGCTAATTTGAGTATAGCAGGAAAAGGGGATAAAATGTTCGAAAATCAATTGAAGGAAATGGCTAAAGACTCTAACATTGAATTTGAAGGATATGTGAACTCCACCGAATTTCTCGCTGAAATCGATGTTTTGATTGTTCCTTCACTATGGGAAGAACCGCTGGGAATGGTGGCGATAGAAGCATTGGCAAACCATGTTCCTGTCATCGCAAATAAAAGAGGCGGGTTACAGGAAACAGTAAAAGATGGAATCAATGGCCTGTATTGCTACGATAGCGAGCCGGATTCTTTGAGCGCTGCTATGCGCCAACTCTATGAGAATCCTGAGCAGTACAATCAATGTAGCCAAGCGGCGAGAGCGTCCGTGGCTTCGATTTTGGATGCTGATCGAATGATAGGAGAATATGAAGCAGTTTTGAAGGAGGCATTAACCAAGCCCAAACTTGAAATTTCGAAATGAGCACTCCTCCAATCACACTCACCAATCAAGCGGCTGCGCTCGAAGGAAACGAATGGAAAGCCATATCAATAGCAGAATCTCTGTTTTTGATTTCGCTGATTTCTATGTTCCTGCCAGTGAAGGTTTATCCGGTGATTTTTGTGATCAGTTCGTACTTTTTCTACAGAGAAACTCCGAAGCTGAACTTCTCCAAATGGTCAATAGCTCTAGCAGTTTTCAGCACGTACGCGGTGCTGAGTTACTTGATCAATTATCCTGGAGAACCGCTCGCTTTGACCAATATCATTAAACTAGTCATCAATTTCCTCTTTCTATTTTTCGCAATCAATTGGCTTGGTTCCAGGGATAATGAATCACTGATTAGCATGCTTGATTCGGTACTTTTAGCCGTTCTGGCACTGTCATTAGTTCAGCTTCTGATTTATCATCAAGCATATGATTTCAAGCTGATCACTGGAAGTGACTCCTCTGGCCAGGCAAGTTCGCTTTACCGAAACTCACTTTATTACTGGGGTTTGGACGATAAAAATATGTTTGGCGCACGCATAGCTTTGATCGGTTTTTCGTTCATCTGCATTCCAATAGTCTTGAAAAATAGGCTGTCGATCTGGAGAATTCTCTTCGTATTTTTAATCGCATTTCTCAGCTTATCCCGAACTCCAATCGTCGCATTACTACTTGGCGTCTTTTTCTTAATCTGGATTTCTGTAGAGAAAAAATGGAAAATCGGGTTACTGGTCTTGATCGCCATATCCCTTCCTTTTATCCTCCAAAATGTAATTCGGGTAGACTCTCTAACCTCTTCTAATGATGGTATGGGAATTAGATTGGTTTATTGGAAAGCATTTTTCCAGCATTTCGACGCGATTTCTCCCTTGGGAAATGGCTTTCTCAGCGCACCTGGATTCCTAGGAAGTTATGCCGATTTCTACCGTGGAGAGCCCCATATTCATAACACCTTTCTCACCACTTATCTTGAATTAGGTATTGTAGGCTTCTTCTCATTCTTGGCATTTCTGGTTTGGTTTATCAAGGAGTGCTGGCAAAAAACAGTCAATTCAAAACTTTGGATAGCACTTTTTATCCCGATCCTCTCTATTATGATGATCCTATATTCTGGCTATGACAACGACGTAGTCATGTATTTATGTCTGATTTATCTCATCGGTTCACTGCGGGAAATCAGCTTTCAAAACATAAAACTCAGTCTATGAAATCTCGAAAAATTGTATTGATCGATAGTCGATGGGCTGGAAATACTGGAATAGGAAGATTGTATCAGGAGGTAATGAATTATGCCCCATTTGAGGCTACATGTGAATATGTGGAGAGTAAAATGGGTTTAGGGAGTTTACTGACGCCCTTGATGCTGGGTGAGGAAATAAAGAAGTCAAATGCGGACGTGTTCTACAGTCCGTCATTTATGCCACCTGCATTCTCCAAGACGCCATTTATTTTTACCGTGCACGATCTCATGCACTTGTTTTACTATACCAAGCTGCACAAGATTTATTATGAGCAGGTGATTGGGAGGCTGGCGCCAAAAGCGAAGAAGATCATCACAGTATCTCATTTCAGCAAAAAACAATTGGTGGAATTAATGGGAATACCAGAAGAGCTAATACAGGTGATTTATAATGGAGTAGATAGTCATTTCCTTGAAAATGAAGAAGAATATGAGAGCATTCGCCCCTATTTTCTCTATGTGGGAAATAGAAGAAAAAATAAGAATGTACCGGCTATGCTCACTGCCTTTGCAAAAGCGAGAATCCCAAATGACTTTATGTTCTTCCTCTCTGGCAATGCTGATGCGGAGCTTGACGCTCTCATTGGAAGTCTAGGCATACAGAAAAGGGTTCGGTTTTTGGGTTTTATAGAGGAAGCAGATTTACCCAAACTATACAAAGGTGCCCATGCTACTTTATTCGCCTCACTGATGGAAGGATTTGGTTTACCGGTCATTGAATCTATGGCCTCAGGTACTCCAGTTTTGACTTCGAATACAAGTTCACTTCCTGAAATCGCTGGGGGAGCTGCACTTTGTGTAGATCCGACTGAAATTTCTGCCATTCAAGCGGGCATAGAAAAACTCGTAGATGACGAGGATTTCTACGTGGAATGCATGGTAAAAGGTCTTGAGCGCGCAAGGGAATTTAGCTGGGAGAAAACGGCTGCAGAAACATGGGAAACCATTCTTTCTTGAAACAACATGAAAAACTACTTTCACACATTCATCTTCTTTACGCTGCTTTTTGCATTGCCCCTAGCAGGCATATGCCAATCTGGGAAGAGAATCAATGTGCTTGAAATTGGGATTTTGGCTAATTCAGAAAACGATCAAACAGAAGCCATTCAGGAAATTATTGACCAAGCTAAGGAAGGTGATACCGTATTTTTTCCCGAAGGAAAATACCTAGTCCGAACAATTCTGCTGAAGTCTGGGATAAACCTTCTTGCAGTTGGCATTATCAAGCATCATAAATCTGCAAAAACCGGGGAATATTCCATCGAAAAGCAAAACTCTCCTAACCCGTTGATATTGGGAAAAGGAGTGAAAAACGTTTCAATTTCCATCAAAGGAGAATCCAAAAATGAGGGAATCTATCTTTTGAAAAGTCAGCAAATCCGTATTTACAACACTGTATTAACTGGTGATTCTACGAAGCTAAGAGCATATCCTGGCGTCATGACTTTTCAGTGCAGCGGAATTGAAATTGCGAATACGAGAATTCATCATTTCGGAATGCCACGGACTGAAACTGACAAGTACCAACCTGGAACGGGTATTCGGATCATGTCTAGCAACACTATTTCCATTCATGATTCTGAGATTTATAAGAATGGTGAAAATGGGGTTTTTATCCATGGAAGCAGGAAAGTAGAAGTCATCAATAATGTGATTCGACACAATGGAATGTCTGCTATTCAGGTTGCTTTTGGGGATACTGGAAAGGAAAGAGACTATAATTTCTCCTACAATATCCTCGAGGAAAATGCTTCAGATGCGATAGACATAAATAACAGATCTAAGGAAAAAGCAAAAGATATCGAGTGTCTGATCACCGAGAATATTACCTGCGGAAATGGTTTTGTGAAAGGTGAATCCACACCTGATGGTTCAGGCATTGCAACACTGATCAACGTTTCAAATGTCATTCTCTATAAAAATGAAGCTTATAGAAATAACCGTCCAGCGATCTACGTCGAAAGCTGTGGATTGATCTTGGCAAAGGAAAACTGGGCAGATAATCAGGTGGAGATCACGCTCGATTTGGAAGAATTACTTCTGGACAAAAACAGATTCAGCAGCATCAATTTGATCGCAAATACTAAGGCTCAGAAAATCCATCTTCGAAATAATACGCTAGGCTCACTTTCCTTGCCAAATGGAATTCAAGTGAATGAATTTGACGTGGAAAACAACCGCTTCTCGAATGCAACCTTCAACTTCAACATGGAAGGAACTATGCATCTGACAGGAAATACGATGGAGAACAATTCCGAAAACCCGGCAATTTTGATTGTGAAAGCGGATAATGCATTACTGGAAAATAATGAGATTGTGAGCAGAAACTCATCTGCGATTATCATTAAAAACACGGCAAAAAATATCCACATCATCGGAAATCAGATTGAATCATTCAACACAGCCATTTTTGATGATAGCTCAAAAGACCTCGTAGTAAAGAATAACAGGATCAAATCCATCGCCGGCGGAGAAGAAAATCAGGCATTTCGAAGTCATTTTCCCAATAACCTAACGTTGGTTGCGAATGAATATCACGGTATACACAACACTGAAACAGTACTCCTAGTAGGAAAAGGAAAAGCTACCATTGGCAAGGAAAAACTAATTTCCGGAACAGCCAATTATGGGGAAGTAGAAATCACAGACTATTAATTTTTAAGCTATGCAAGTCAATCTTTTTATCCCTACGCTGAATGCAGGAAAAATCTGGAAAGAAGTATTGGATGGTGTTGCTATGCAAAATTATCCCATCTCTCGATTGATAGTGATTGATTCTGGCTCTACGGATGAGACTTTGGATTTGCTCAATGCAGAAACATGCGATCTGATCCAAATCAACAAGAAGGATTTTGACCACGGCGGAACGAGGCAGATGGCTGTGGAGACATTTCCAGATGCTGATGTATTTATTTTTCTTACCCAAGATGCAATCCTTGCAGAGCCTGATGCGATTTCAGTGATGGTTAATGCTTTGGAAGAAAACCCTGACCTTGGAATGGCTTATGGTCGTCAGCTCCCCCATAAAAATGCGAAGCTGTTGGAAACTCATGCAAGACTTTTTAATTACCCAGCGGAGTCAAAAGTGAAGAGCATGGAAGATGCTGATCGATATGGCATTAGAACAATTTCCTGCTCCAACTCTTTCGCAGGCTATAGAAAAACCGCATTTTTTGCCGTCAACGGATTTCCAACTGGCTCTATATTAGGAGAAGACGTGCTAATTGCTGGCAAAATGTTATTGAATGGATGGAAGTTGGCATACCTTTCGCATTCTAAAATATACCATTCACATAATTATTCAGCCACTGAAGAATTCAAGCGATATTTTGACATTGGAGTATTCCATTTCAATAATCAATGGATCTTCGAAAAATTTGGCAGAGCAGAAAGTGAAGGATTCAAGTATCTTAAATCTGAACTCACCTATACACTAAAGAACAATCCATTTTTACTTCCAAAGTCGATGATTGCAACCTTGGGTAAATGGCTTGGCTATAAATTGGGACTACACTACCAATCACTTCCAGCTGGACTTCGCAAGTCATTTTCTATGACTAAAGCCTACTGGAATCGCTCCTGAACAATAAACCCATCAGGTAACAACACTCACAATGTGTGGATAGCTTCCACATAATTAATGTTAACAATCTATTAAAAATAGCCCTATCTAACCAATTAGGCCTGTTTTTGCTTGGCATCCGTATTGGATATAACCTAGCGCCACAATGTTTGACTTAAAATACTAAACCAATGATACGTAATTCATCCCATCAACAAGAGATTGTTTTTAAAGGCTACCAGTCGGGGCGTATTATTCCTGACCTATTTTCCCTTACGCACATCTCACGAAGCTCCGTTTCTCAGACTGTGAACCAAGGTATTGAGATCACAACCAGATTCGTTAAAAGGTCATTTGATATACTATTCTCTTCCTTTGCAATCCTTATTGGTCTGCCGGTGTTTCTCACTTTGATGTTGATCACAAAGCTTACATCTAAAGGGCCAATATTCTACAAGCAGGAAAGAATTGGTAGAAACGGTCAGCCGTTCTACATACTGAAGTATAGAAGTATGATTGTAGATTCTGAGGTGAATGGTCCACAATTGACTAAGGATAACGATCCTAGGGTGACTAAATGGGGTAATTTTATGAGAAAAACTCACCTAGACGAGATTCCACAGTTTTTCAATGTACTTATGGGTGATATGTCAGTAGTAGGTCCTAGACCAGAACGTGCCCATTTTATCCAGCAGATTGTAGCCAGACAGCCACAGTATGTTCAGTTGCTTGCGCTACGTCCAGGAATTACCTCTATTGGACAGGTAGATTATGGCTATGCAGAAACTGTAGAGGAAATGTGTCAGCGAGTACTTTTGGATTTGAAATACTTAACTCAAGTTAATTTATTAACTGATTTGAATATTATAGGACAAACAGTCATGACTATGATTAACAAAAAAGGGAAATAAGTCACCCCTTAAATTGAATATATCATTGAAAGGAAACGTCAGGCATTTAGCCTGACGTTTTTTTTTCGCCATAAAACTATTTCGCAGATTATGTAAAAATGGAGCAATTTATGGACTGAGGATGATAGTTTAGAACTATATGTATCCTAGAAGAAACCGAAAAACTATGAAAAAGGCATTGTTAGAAGATCTTGCCTTACTGATTTTAAGGGTAGGTTCAGGTGCGATGATTCTTACGCACGGCTACCCAAAACTGATGAGACTTATTGGCGATGAGCCAATTAAGTTCTTGGATTTATTAGGAATAGGGTCTACAGCCTCCTTAGCTCTGGCTACTTTCGCAGAGTTCTTCTGCGGCATCCTACTAATCCTTGGTTTCAAAACTAGATTGGCAACCATCCCTTTGATGATAACTATGCTGACTGCTGCTTTTGTAGCACACGCGGCGGATCCATTTGGGCGGAAAGAGCTTCCATTGCTTTATTTTATTGTCTTCTTATTTATTTTGATTTTTGGTGCTGGTAAATTCTCTTTAGATGCATTAGGGAAAAAGAGTCTACTTTAACCAGCATCTCCTTATAGAAATCAATCAGGAAGAGCGAATGCCACATAAGCATCTCCGCTTTTGGTACCTTTCCCTCCTCCACACGCGATCACAAGAAATTGCTTACCACCCATTTCATAAACGGCTGGAGTAGCATGCCCAGAAGCTGGAAGCTTGGCTTCCCACAGAATCACGCCAGTTTCCTTGTCGAAAGCTCGGATCTTCTCATCCTTCGTTGCGGCAATAAATAACACTCCACCGGCGGTTACGACCGGGCCACCATAGTTTTCTGTACCTGTTGGGGCAAAACCTTGCGCACTCAGCGAATCGATTTCTCCCAAAGTCACCTGCCATTTTTTCTTACCTGTATTCATATCTATCGCGGTAAGCAATCCCCATGGAGGATTAGATCCATACAAGCCGTCTTTGGTCACCAACTTCTTATAACCATCCATGTAGTAGCGTGGAAAAAGCTGTGAAGGAGCACCTTCCATCTCTTGCTTGTCTCCTGCAGCAGGTGCTTTGTCTAGCAAGTAATCCAAAATAACTTTTCGGTTTTCATTAGAAATATGATCAAAAGCAGGCATAGCACCTCTGCCTTTGCGAAGCAAAAGATCCAATGAATCATAGGTGAATTTTTCTTTTATATCTAATAAACTCGGGATAGTAGGCGGATTACCTTTTCGATCCAAGCCATGACAATTGCCACAGTAATTCGTGTAAGCTGATTTGCCTACATTTTCAAAATCAGCATTTGGAGTCATCCCTATTATCCAAGGGATTTGATTGGCATTCACATAGAAAGTCTGTGTTTCCGGGTCAAAAGAAGCTCCGCCCCATTCTCCTCCGCCGTCCATTCCAGGGAAAAGAACGATGGGTTTTTCAGGATGTGGAGGAGCCCAAGTATCTCCATAGATCGCTCCTTCGAGTTGACTTCGGATATCAGCTTCCCATTCTGGGTGAAGATTTAAAATACTATTTTCATCAAAAACCATCTTCATGAATGGTTCTGGGAAAGTTGGAATTGGCTGCGTGGCTGAAGAATGTTCGCCAGGCATCAGAGATTGAGTAACCGGAGTTTCTACAATCGGCCAAACAGGCTCGCCAGTTTCCCGATCAAACACGTAAGTCATTCCTTGCTTGGAAATCTGCGCCACTGCATCAATCCACTTCCCGTCTTTTTGGATTCGAATCAGGTTTGGATTGGCAGGGAAATCCCGATCCCACACATCATGATGCACTGCTTGAAAATGCCATATTCGCTCACCTGTTTGAGCATTTAGCGCGATCAAAGAATTAGCATAGAGATTATTTCCTTTGCGATAGCCACCCCAAAAATCATAGGTAGCCGAGCCTGTCGGTACAAAGACAATTCCCCGCTGCTGATCCACGGTCATCCCGGCCCAATTATTTGCTCCACCGATCTGCTTGATATTCTTGGCATCCCAGGTTTCATAGCCAGGTTCTCCTTCCTGTGGAATCGTATGAAAAATCCATTCCCGCTTTCCTGTCTTAATATTATATGCTCGTATATGCCCAGGTGCCGCATCCAGACCTTCGGAAAGCCGCATCCCGATAATCAGCAAATCTCCATAAACCACTCCAGGAGCATTGGCCACAATCAAAAAATCCTCGCGATCTGTATCTAAGCCTTTGCGTAGATCGACTTTTCCCTGATCACCAAAACTCAAGATGGGTTCTCCTGTCTCAGCATTTAGTGCCATTAGCCAATTACCCGCTCCAAAAAGAATGCGCTTGTCATCTCCACCTTCCCAATAGCTCACCCCACGATTCGTTCCCGCCCAGGAATTCTCGCCTCCAAGTACCTGAAATGGGTCAAATCGCCAAACTTCCTCACCCGTCTCTGCATTAAGAGCGAACACATTCAATTTGGGTGTGGATCCGTAAAGCAAGCCATTCACGACAATTGGTTGACATTGAATCTGCGAACTGGCACTAGCATCCCCAGTATTATAAGTCCACGCAACTTCGAGTTGGGAAACGTTGTCGGGTGTGATTTGGGTCAAAGATGAATAGCGTGAACCGTCTTCTGGCCCTCCATAGTGGGACCAATCAGTATAGTCGATTTCTGTAGTTTTTGATTGGCAGGCTGAAAAAAGTAAAATTGAGCAGAGTGCAACTTTGATAATGGCTTTCATAAAATAGGCTGAGATGGGTTTGAAAGCAAAATATCGGGAATTAACTGTTAAGATCACAGATAAGTGCATCTACACTTACATCAATGATGGAAGTTCAAATTGGGTGATTCCCCCTTTTTTTCAAAGGGGGTTGGGGATTTTGCAATTGAATAGGTGTGAAACTCAGCGGTTAAAATTGACTTTTAGAAAAATATAGATTCAAATTTCTTCATGCCAATTGTTACGCTTGTCCTTCCATTTGAATTCTTTTTCCCAACCAGCCTAGTACAAAAAAGATCACCAAGAAGCCTATTGCAGGAATGGATAAAATGATCAGCTGCCAAAAGAATGGGCTTGTTTCTGGTTGAAACTGGCCGAAAGCAGATTGAATCTCCCTATCCCATTCTTGAAAAATACCAAGCGATGCGAGATAGGCTATGTAGATAAATATTGCCACCATAACTACTGAGAAGATCATTCCCAGACGGATAAATACTTTGGCAATCTGAAAGCTTGGATCGAATGAAATTGAATTGCTCATAAGTGAAAAGTTTTAATAAAAAATGGTACTCAAATTCTTGTTAACCAATTATTTAACGTTAAATCCTTTTAAAATTATTAAACTTCTAAGTTTTTTATTTCTTGATGATATTCTTTCGAATAGAGAATAACCTGCTCTTTTCGGCCTAAAGCAAAAAAGGAACCCATTACTGAGTTCCTTTTCGATTTCAAGCGCTAGCTCCTCAATCAGACTTCTCATAGAATCCCAAAGTGTTTCATTTATTTAAACTGATATTTCTTAAAAAGAAAAATAAATTTTGAAAAAAAAAAAAATAGACGTAAACTATAATCAGTTTTGTTTTTAACATATGTTTTACTTAAATCTTTTCCAAAATGAAAAAAATTAATCTTTTTGTGTTTAGCATAGCCTCCATATCATTGGCGTTTATAGCAACTTCAAGTGCGCAAACCTGCGATACTACTCCAGATCCAGGCCAAACAGTAGGTAAATGCATTTCTGGTAGCAATGAGGAAGGGCAATACGCTGCGTGTGGCGTTAATTATGAAGGGCCTATTTGTTATTTTGGGAGACCAGTAGGAGAGCAATAGAATAAATAGACCAGGTGGCTAGTCCATCTGGTTTTAATTTTTAATAGGCGATTAGCTATGAGATTGAGACTAGAATTAAAAAGTGTACTTATTGTAAGTATAATTTTAGGGGCTTGTACAGCTCCAAAAGAAGATTCCGCAATTCACGAAAATAAGCACCAAACGAAAATAGAAGGAGATTACAAGTTACCATTGGATTCAGAAACTTCTCTTTATAATCGGTTGAATTCTCCAGGCACAATTGAGGATAGGGATCTATATTTCCTGTTCAATCAAAACTCTAATACTCTGCAGGTTTATGATCTCGATTCAAAAAGTATAAGTGAAAAAATAAAGTTTCCTTGGGAAGGGCCTAATTCACTTCAAGGGATGATGTATCCATATGGGTTCCAATACGTCAATTCCGATTCCCTTATTTTTTATAGTGGTATGTTTAAGACTATATATTTAGCTAATCTCGAAGGGAAAGTGTATAAAGAGATATCTCTTGCTAATCATCCTATCGGTTTTGGCTCTGTATTACCTGAATCTCCAATTGCATATAAGGACGGACATGTTTACATGCAATCCCTACCAAGGTATCCAACTAAAATATCCCAAGATTACGTTCATCCACCTAATAAAATCTCTAAGATAAATTTATCAAATGGAGATTATGAAGAGTTTGAATTAGACTTTCCTGAAATTTATAAGAACAAGGTAATTTCTCAACAATTGAAAATGATTGATATTGTTTATAGCCCAAAGGCAGATAAATTTGTAGTGAGTTTCCCTTTATCGGCAGAACTTTATGTAACGGACTTTAAATCTGAATCTCAAACATTTTTAGCGAAAAGTGATTTGGTTAAGGATCCCATAGAAACAGACAAGAATAATTTGATCGTAGAGGCATCTAGCATAAATAATTTTTATTATTGGATAAATAATTCTTATGAAAAAATAATTTATGATGCCGAGAATGATATCTATATCCGGGAAGCGAGGGCTGGACTTACAGAGCAAGAGTACTTAAATCGAAAATTTAAAAGTAAAAGAGAGTTGATCATCTTGAACTCGGAATTTCAAGAAATTGATCGAATCCCTTATGAAAGTGCTGAGATGTATTACTCTTTTTTTAAAAAGGGCTCTTTCTATTGGAATAAAAATATCCAAGAATTCAACTTGGAAGAAGGAGTGGAAGATACCTTGTTTTTTAATTCTGTAAAATTGAAAGTAGGCTATTGAAACCAAAATCTTCAGAAACAAAAAAAGGAACCCATTACTGAGTTCCTTTTTGATTTCAATCGTGTGAAATCTTACTTTCTCACTCTGATTTTTTCCTTGATACGTGCAGCTTTACCCTGACGTCCTCTTAGGTAGAATAGACGAGCTCTTCTTACTTTACCTTGTCTCAATAGATCGATTTGCTCGATCGCAGGGGAGATGATAGGGAAGATTCTTTCTACACCGATACCATTGGATATTTTTCTTACAGTGAAAGTCTCACCGTTAGAGTTAGGGTTTCTACGCTGGATCACAGTTCCTTGGAACTGCTGGATACGCTCCTTGCTACCTTCTTTGATACGTACGTGTACGTTGATGGTATCGCCAGCTTTGAATGAAGGGAATTTAGCTCTAACCTCGCTGTATTCCGCCTCTACTATTTTCATTAAATCGCTCATAGCTTTATGTTTTTATGCTTTCGCTGTTTGCCAACGCGTGGCTTATTAATTATTTCTTATACGATTCTGCATCGCTTATCCCAGTTCCTTTGTCACTGAGCAAGTCAGGTCTTCTCTCTTGGGTTCGGCGAACCGATGCTTCAAATCTCCATTCGTTTATCTTGGCTTCATGTCCTGACAGCAATACTTCCGGTACTTTCATCCCGTCATAATCGGCAGGGCGAGTGTATACCGGCGGTGCCAGCAGTCCATCCTGGAAAGAGTCTGTCAAAGCTGAGGTCTCATCATTCAGCACTCCCGGGATCAGGCGAATCAATGCATCAGCCACTACAGCTGCTGCTAATTCTCCTCCAGAAAGTACATAATCACCAATACTAATTTCCTTGGTGATGAATCGCTCTCTTACTCGCTCGTCCACGCCCTTATAATGACCACAAAGGATCAACAGGTTTTGGCTGAGCGAAAGCGCATTTGCCATGGGTTGGTCGAATCGAGCTCCGTCGGGTGTCATGTAGATGATCTCATCGTACGTGCGTTCCTTCTGAAGTGCTTCTATACATCGAGCGATAGGCTCGATGGACATTACCATCCCGGCTCCCCCTCCAAAAGCGTAGTCATCGACCTGCTTCTGCTTGCTAGTTGAATAATCCCGTAGATTAATCACGCGAATACTGGCTATTCCTTTGTCCTCCGCTCTTTTCAGAATGGAGTGTGCAAATGGTCCTTCCAATAATCCCGGTACTACAGTGATAATATCAATGTGCATGGGTTAGTCTTCCAGATAAATTTCAAGTAAACCTTCGGGTAATCGGCAGTAAACTTTTTTAGCTGCCTTGTCCACCTTCTGGATAATTCCGTCCTGAATTGGTATCAGCACTTCTTTTTCCTTGTGTGTTACTCCGAGGAGATTCTGTGTCTCCAGATCATAAACGATCTGAATAGGTCCGATCAGGCCGTCAGTCTCATCAAAGACTTCGAATCCGATCAACTCATGGAAGAAATACTGGTCATCTTTCAATTCAGGAAGCGCTGTCAAGGGAAGATAAACTCCCAATCCAACCAAATCTTCTACCTGATCGAGCGAGTTCAAATCCTCAAACTTCGCCAATGCTTTATTTCCAGGTTGGAGTACAAAGTGCTCCAGGAAAAACGGCACCAGCCGGGATCTTTGCTCTAAGAATAAGTGCTCAAGCATCTCATAATCCTCAGGATAATCGACATCAAGCATTATCATTACTTCTCCACGAAGTCCATGAACTTTAGACACGTAGCCTAATTGAAAGCTTTGGTCTTTATTCATGGGGATTTATATTAAGCTTTTGCTTCGTCTTCGCCAGCTTCAGGAGCTTTTTCTTCAGCAACAGGAGCCTTAGCTTCTGGAGCCTCTTCAGCAACAGGTGCCTTCTCTTCAGCAGCAGGAGCTTCTTCAACTACAGGTGCTTCTTCAGCAACGGGAGCTTCTTCAGCAACAACTTCCTCTACTACAGGAGCAGGGTTGTTAGCAGCTTCAGCAGCAGCTAGAAGAGCTTTTTGCTCATCTTCTCTTGCTTGAATACCGTCAAGTCTAGCTTGGTTCTTAGCAGTTTCAGCATCAAATGCTTTCTTACGGATATCCGCTTTAGCTGCAGAAATACCTTCAGCCTTACCAGCAATCTTCGTGTCTTTTTCGTTCAACCAAGCTTCGAATTTCGCATCTGCTTGTTCTTGCGTGATTGCACCTTTCAATACACCAATCTGAAGGTGTTTTTTCAGCATCACACCTCTGTAAGAAAGCATAGCTTTCACAGTGTCTGTTGGCTGAGCTCCGTTCAACAACCATTTAAGAGCGCGCTCATTGTTGATGTTGATAGAAGCAGGATTTGTGTTTGGATTGTAAGATCCGATCTTTTCGATGAAGCGTCCATCACGTGGAGCTCTTGCATCAGCTACAACCACGTCGTAGATAGCCATTTTTCTTCTACCTCTTCGTGCTAATCTGATTTTTACTGACATAAATTTTGTATGTATTTAGTGAGTGGATGGAACCCGTCCATCCTAATTTTGGAGTGCAAAGATAGTGTAAATCCTTGTAAAGCCATAAGTTGACTAAAGAATATTTGCCTAAAAGGAGTGTTTTGGGTTATCTTGTCCGATAAATCTATATTATCGCCTATTGCGCAGCAAATGACATGGTTCAATTTATATTTGCCTGCTGCAACATAACGAATAAGAGTTTCCAAAATTCTGGTTTTAATTTACAATCCTCAAACGAGAGGTTTTTGATAAAGATGGTTCCGTAGTTCAATGCCCGCCCGGCTGAAGCTATTCGGATGAGCGGATCAGGTTAACACGGTCGGACAGGCCCGCCCGGCTGAAGCCATTCGGACGGGGATAGAACAAGCGTTTCCTAAACGGTAGATGTAAATTAGACCTTCAAATGGGAGGTTGTTATAAATATATGGCCCCGTAGTTCAATGGATAGAACAAGCGTTTCCTAAACGCTAGATCTAAGTTCGATTCTTAGCGGGGCTACTATAATTTTTTCAACTTAAATTTTCATTATATGTTCTACGCATATGTGCTAAAAAGTAAGATGCACGACTATTTTTATAAGGGTCATTGTCAAGACTTAGATAAAAGATTGGCTGAACATAATGCAGGAAAGACCCAATCAAATCGACCATATCTCCCATTTGAGATTGTGTATTTTGAAGAATTTGAAAGTGAATCTGGGGCAATACAGAGAGAGAAATATTTTAAAACCTCGAGAGGGAGAAAGTTTTTAAAAAAGATGTTGACCCCGTAGTTCAATGCCCGCCCGGCTGACGCTATTCGGATGAGCTGATCAGGTTAATACGGTCGGACAGGCCCGCCCGGCTGACGCTATTCGGATGAGCTGATCAGGTTAATACGGTCGGACAGGCCCGCCCGGCTGACGCCAGTCGGACGGGGATTCTTAGCAGGGATACTTCGTAGGATAATTCTAAAAAAAAATTCGTTTTGTAGGTGACTAATGATTCGATAAAAAGTCTATCTGATAGGCTCGATAGTCATTCAATTTCTTATTTCATTGCCTCTCTAATCTCCTCCAAAAACAACTTCACTTTCACTTTTGGATCACCTTCACCCAATGTTTCAAGTGGGATATATCCACGGTAGCTGGATTTCTGAATTATCGCCATGACTTTATCTACATCAGTTTTTTGCTCAACACCATTCACATACAGGTTCTCTTTTAATTGCCAACTGACCGCGTATGGAATGGCCTTTTCTATTTCCTCATAAGCATTAGAACGAAAACTTCCAATATCTAGAATCAGTCCAAACCAATCGGAGTTGACGCGATTGATGATTTCTATCGTCTCATAGGCTGTTTTCAGAAAATCATGGTGGTTTTGTATTCCAACAATAACCCCATGTGCTTTCCCAAATTCAACACATTCTTTAAGATCGGCGACCATATAATTGACTACTTTTTCTCGAGGGATATCTTTAACATCTGTTGTACCCGAGAAAACCCGGATAACAGGAGCTCCGAGCTTTTCGGCTGCTAAAATCCAATTCTTCACCAACTCCACACTTGCTTTTCGCACGGCAGGATCTGGATCTGAAAAATCGTTACGCACACCAGTTCCGCTAATTTCAAGCCCCAGCAAAAAAGCCATTTGTTTGATATGATACAAATACTCATCGGAAGGGACTTCAGGATAACCCGGGAAATAGTAGGCGGTAATATCTACCGCATCAAACTGATTGGCAGCACAATACTCCAAAAGATCATCCAGATTCATTTCGCCCTTCATCAGCGGGTCATTGAACGAATAGGCATTCAGGCTGGTCTTTAATTTTGTTGGAAGTTTTTGCTGCGACTTTCCTTCAAAAGGGAAACTTATGACCAAAAAAAGAAGGGTGACAAATATCCAAGGTTGGTCTTTATGATTTCGGTTCATATTCTTATAATCTATAAGTAAGTTATAACTCACATCGATAAGGTAAATATCCCTTACTTCCCGTCTTCACCAGAAACACATCCCCGCTCAAGGGATATTCCTTCAATTGCTCTGAGCTGATATTTTCCTGAGCCGTAGTGATCAAAAGCGTATCAAGATTTTCTCCACCAAAACAACAGGAAGTAACGTGAGGCACAGGGAGCTCGATTTTTTCTAGTAATTCACCGTTAATCGGATTCCAGCGATAAACTCCAGAACCTCCATAATGGGCTACCCAGAGCATGCCTTCCTCGTCAATGCACATGCCGTCAGGGAATCCCAATTCTTCCGGAATCTCAATAGCAATCCGTTCAAATTCTATTTCTCCAGTTTCCAAGTCAAATTTATACGCCTTGATCTGTCTGGTCGGCGTGTCGATAAAGTAAAAAGTCTGATTGTCCTCAGTCCAAGCCATTCCATTTGAAATGGTCAGCCGATCAAGTATCTTTTCTGGCTTTAGATCCTGGTCGACTCTATAAAGTGACCCAGCGCCTTCCGTAAATAAGGTGCTGAGAGTCCCGATCCAAATTCTTCCTTTAGGATCGACTTTTCCATCATTGAAGCGATGGAGTGGGTATTCCTGCTCTACTTCGCAAAGCCAGGTTATTTCTTCGGTTTCTAAATCAAACTTTGCAAGTTTTCGGTCTAGTCCTAAAATTAAACTTCCGTCTTCTGATTCTAAAACCACTGCCAATCGATGCGGGAAACTTCGTGTTTTCGTCTCCTCAGTATTCAGATTATGTTCAAATAATTTTCCGTTTTCAATATCCACCCAGAAGAAGCTTTGTCGTCCTGCATGCCAATAAGGCCCTTCGCCGAGGAAGCATTGAGAGGGGATGGAGGTGTAGTTGTAGTTGTAGGTTTTCAAGATTTATAGTGTTGAAGAAGATGCAAATTTAATATTTGAGTCGTAAGGTTGTAAAGTTTCAATGAACCTAGTGGAAACATTCCAAGTGCCATACTGAGCGAAGTCGAGGGGTCAGAGGTTCTACAAAATCTCGTAAATCCGATATCAAAAATCGTAAATCATTGGTGCCAATACTGAGCAATTTTCTTTTTCAAAAATGCTACTGATCGCTGGAGTTGGTCCATGCCATCCACGCCATCTTCTATGCTGATCCAATTGTCAAATCCCACCCGCTTCAATTCAGTGAAAATCGCATCGTAATCATTCAGGCCTTTTCCAACTTCCCCATGACTCAGTCGAGCTGCATAGCCAGTCACACCACTTTCTTCATTTTTTAAATCTTCAATGGTGCCATACTTTAAAAACCGATCACTGGCATGCATGGTAACTACTCGCTCCGATACCTCATACAGTAAATCCAGAGGATCTTCCCCCGCCAAAAAGGCATTGCTAGGATCATAATTCACTCCGAAATTCGGGTCCTTTATACTATTGACCAACTTCGTGAAAAGGGCTCTTTTCTGTGCAAATTCAGGATAATCCCAAAAGTCATCCTTGTAGTGATTTTCCAGAATTAAGGTAATTCCCAGAGATTTGGCATAAGGAAGACAGGCTTGTATAGATTCTGAGGCAAACTTAATTCCCTCATCCTCGGAGAGTTCAGGGCGATATTGACCCGATAGTACTCGGCAGTATTTTCCACCAAGCTCGTCAGTCATCTCTATCCAGCGTTTCTGTTTCTGGATTTCTTTGTCCCGAAAGGCCTTGTCTGGATGCGTGAAATCCGGTGAACAGCACATCATAGGAATGACCATTCCCTTGTCCTCTACCATTCTTCGGAATAAGCGCCAGTTTTCTTCTTTTTCCATTTCTAGAAAACCTGCATACCACTCCAATCCATCAATTTCCAGTGCAGCGGAAAGTTCTATCCATTCCGATAATTTCATACTTCCATCCTTGCAAAGTGCTTGCATGAAAGCTTTGGGGAAGGCGGCAATTTTGGGCATGTTAGTTAAGTATTAGGTTCATTTATGTGGAATGGTACTCGCGTCTTTTGGAATATTTCTGCCAATCATGGGGAATTGCTCCAAATCAACCACTTGACCGCTGATCGGACCACTCTCATCTGAAAGCCAATAAATGGTTGCCGCAGCTATCTCTTCCGGCCAAATAATTCTCCCTGCAGGAGCATAGAGTTTAGATAAATCTTTGTACCAATTATCAGAAAGCCCATGTTCTTTTTTTCGCTCAATTTCTTTTTCGGTGAGTACCCAGCCAGGATTTATTTGATTGACCCGCACACCATTCTCACGAAAAAGGGAATCTCCCAGATTCCTCGTCATGGTCATTAATGCTCCTTTGGAAATACTGTAGGCCAACAAATTATGCTCGCCGCTCCAGGCATTTATCGAACCTATATTCAAAACGGCTCCATGACTTTCAATCAAATGAGGCAAAGCGGATTTAATGAGAAACAAAGGAGCGATGGTGTTTACATCCAATATGCGGTTTAGAAATGCTTTATCTGTAGACAAAAGCGTTGATGCCGCTACCACTGCAGCATTATTGACAATGCAGTCAAGTCTTCCCCAAGTAGCTATAGCCAAGTCAACCAGTCTTTGTCCTGCTCCTTCATTGGAAATGTCCTCTATGTGTAATTTTGCATGTTCAGCACCCAATTCAGAAACTACCTGAATTCCCAGATCTTCTTCCAATCCATGAATAATGACTTTTGCACCTTCTGACACGACCTTCTTGGCGATGGCTTTCCCGATGCCCATCGTACTTCCTGTAACGATAATTACTTTGTCTTTTAATCGCATCTTAAACTGGTTTTAGAACACTTTTTACTACTTCTCCACTATGCATTTTCTCAAATGCTTCATGCCATTCTGTTATCGGCCAGATGCCTCCGATGATGGGTTTTACGTCTAAAATTCCGCTGGAAAGTAAGCCAATGACTTTTTCCCAGATTGGCCAGTTGTGACTGAAACTTCCTTGCAGCCGCACATTTTTCTGCACTAATGGATCCAGAGAAAAATTGAATGGAGTTGGCCCCCAGCCTACTTTGGTGATTTGCCCATTTGGGCGCACTAGATCCATGGCAATTTTTAGCGTAGCACTGATTCCTGCAGCATCGATAATCAGATCTGCTCCAAGTCCATCCATTTTTCTAGCCCACTCAGTAGCGTCATTGATGATAGGCGTGACTCCATAACTTCTCGCTATTTCAAGTCTTCCACGATCTTTTTCTAGACCTAGAATTGCCACATCTCCACCGCAGATTTTCGCAACAGCAGCACAAAGAATTCCAATGGTTCCTGGCCCTATGACGATTACTCGATCTCCGGGTTTGATGTGAGAATTGACCGCGACGGCATTATACGCAACCGAGCAAGGCTCAGTCAAACATGCCTCTTCAAATGACAATCCATCAGGCACACGGTGTAAGCATCTGGCAGGAACTCTAACGAATCGTGTCATAGCGCCATTTACTCCATAGCCAAAACCTTTTCTGGTTGGATCCAGATTATATAAGCCAGTTTTGCTCATAGGGTTTTGAGGATCGATCACAGCAGCAGTTTCACTGACAACTCGGTCACCCACTTTCCAGCCAGTCACTCGATCTCCGACCACTGCGATTTTCCCTCCGAACTCGTGGCCCAAAACCACCGGATAATTCACTGGCCAAGAATGATCGGAAGTCCACTGATGCAGATCGCTTCCGCAAACTCCCACATTTTCTACTTCCAATAGAATGTCCTCCTCTCCGATTTCCGGAACGGGAATTTCTCTGATTTCTACTGATCCTTTTGTCTCTGAAAAATTAACTACGGCGGCTGATTTACCTGATATTGACATGAAATAGTGGGTTTAAAAGTTGCTGATCGTTTGAGAATGTATAGCTGCGCAAATTTTCCGAAGTGACGCTTCAAGGTCGCCATCAGCGGTTTTGAAAGCATCTGCGTCTATTGTCAGTGGAGCGCCAAGTACAACTAGAGGGGCACCGAATTGTGGACATTGGATGGCTTGCTCCAAAGTAAGCCCGCCCACGGCCTGAACTGGCACTTTTACCGCTTTCACGACTTCTCGCAATTGATCCAGCGGACTTGGCATTCGATGACCAGCAGCGGCAATTCCCCGGCGCTCATCGTAACCGATATGATGAATCACATAGTCACATCCCAAATCCTCCAAAAATCTCGCTCCCTCCACCATATCTGGGCAACCCAGATTGTCGCCCATTACTTTCACACCATAATCTTTTCCTGCCTGCACTACACATTTGATTGTTTCGGGGTGAGCTCTTGCCATCACGACAACGTGCGTTGCTCCTGCTTTTGCCATCATTTCGGCTTCCAGATAGCCCCCATCCATGGTTTTCAAGTCAGCAACGATTGGTATTCCAGGGAAAGCTTCCCGCAATTTTCTGACTCCATGAAGTCCTTCGGCGAGAATCAGCGGAGTGCCGGCTTCCAGCCAATCTACTCCTGCCCGCATTGCCAAAGCGGCTGTTTCCAGTGCTTCATCTATGTCAGTTAGATCTAAAGAGATTTGTACTATAGGTTTCATTTTGGGTTGGGTTAAAAGTAAAGCAATGAAAAAACCATCCTGATATATATCGGCATGTACTAAGATTTTTAAGATAAGGAAATTTGGAAAAGATACTTTCCTGCTTTGGGATGAATGGAGGATTATATTCTGGAAATCAGTGAAAAAATCATTCATGAGATTGTTTACAGCAAAGTAGCGAAGGACGCAAAGGTTTTTTCGCAGAGACACTCTACTAATTCGTATTGAATCAATCTTTGCGAATTTCTCCTTGATCTTGGCGGCTTTTCGGTAAGTAAAGTCATAAAAAAAGCCCTGTTCTGGAAAGAAAAGGGCTTGTATAAAGTTGACGTAAAAATCAGGACCAGGCTTTTCTGAGGAATTTCAGCCAGTTGCCATGCATTACTTTAGAGATATCTTTTTCGGTAAAACCTCTTTTGCGAAGTAAATCAGGAATTGTATTCAGATCGCTGATGGTATTGAGATCAGCAGGACACTGCTCGGTACCAAAAGCTCCATCCAAATCAGATCCAATTCCTATATGATTAGAATTTCCAGCAATTTGGCAAATATGCTCCATGTGATCTATAACTGTATTCAATGTCACATTTCTTTCTCGTGGAGTAGATTTTCCTCTTTCCCATCCTGCACTAAGCATCCAAGCATCCATCGCTCCACCGATCACAGCCCCACGATCAATTAGTGCTTTGATCATTTCATCAGAAAACTGACGGTTGTGATCCACCAAGGCTCGGCAGTTGTTGTGACTTGCCCAAACTGGGCCGTTGTAAATATCCAGTGCTTCCCAAAAAGCCAAATCGCACAAATGAGTTGCATCCAGGATAATTCCAAGTTCATCCATTTTGCGAATTAAAGCTTTTCCTTCCGAGTTGAGAGGCGCAGAAGCGTCAGTTCCATGTGCGTATCGTCCAGGGCCGTAATGTGCAGGACCAAGAGCTCGAAGCCCGCTTTCATAGGCTTTTTCCAAATAATCTACAGTCACTATCGAATCCCCGCCTTCTAGAGAAAGTATGAACCCCACTGGTTTGCTGGAATTATCTTCTCCATTGTCCCAAAGAGCTAAATGCGTATCCAACTCAACGAGATTTCTAATTTGGGCCATTTCGCCTTTTTCCACCATCGCCTGATACCAAGCCAGCTGACCTTGGGTCTGAGCCCAGGCTTGTTCTGGAGAATTCCAACCAGGAAGGGAATTTCCCGGTGCTACATAACGGGCGATTTGCGTAGCGACTACCAAACCGATGTTTCCTTCTCTTAAAGCAGGTAGGGAAACCACCGCATTTCCACGATCCGGCTTATCAGTAAGTTCCTTTTCCCGTGCATTTATTTCTGAAACTGGAAGTGTGAGATCACGATTCCATTCCAGTGCATTCATACTGAGATCAAGGTGGGCGTCGATTGTAAACATGGTTTAAAAGCTTTGAAGTACGAAAACTGTGGGAATTTTATGCAAGTCAAGAGGAATTTGCTTCCATTCTTGTGCTGTTTTGGTCAGGATCATTTCGTCTGAACCAGTAATATTTTTGGCGATACAAAGCTTGGTCTGAGGAGAAAGTACACGCAGTAAATCTTCCAACAATTGATTATTTCGAAACGGTGTTTCCATGAAGATCTGCGCTCTTCTTTCTCGAAGAGATTCAGCTTCCAGCTTCTTGATAGCGGCAGTTTTTTCTTTTTTGTCTATGGGTAAATAGCCATGAAAAGCGAAGGACTGGCCTGAAAATCCAGACCCCATCAATGCCATAAACATGGAGCTAGGACCTGCGAGAGGCACAACTTGAATGCCTTTTTTATGCGCATGTTCCACCGCCAAAGCACCTGGATCAGCGATACCAGGACATCCTGCTTCGGAGATAATTCCTATATCTGCACCATTCATAAGTGGCTGCATCAGTCGATTGATAAATTCTGGGGAAGTGCCCTTATCCAAAATTTCCATGTGAACTTCCTCTAAGTTTACACCGAGTTTCAAGCTAGAGATGTATCGGCGTGCAGTCCGCATGTTTTCAACTAGGTAGACTTTGGTATTTGCGATTACATCTTTCACCTGAGGTGAAATGACCGCGTCTTGCGTATTGTCCGCCAGTATATTTGGAATGAGGAAGAGTTTTCCTTTGGGCATTTTAGATTGGTTGATTAAAAAAGAACGGAAAGTTAGATGAAATGAAGCTTTTGGGACTGGAAATTTTCTTAATTATGCTGAAGTGGTTGAGAGCAAGGCTACTTCAAAAATCGCCTAATTTCCTCTACCACTGCATCGGGTTGCTCAGCGTGAAGCCAGTGACCAGCATCTGCGATAAATTCCACTTCGTTGTTTGGGAAAAACTTATCGATGTCATCTAAGTCAGATTGCTGAACATAACTGGAATTTGATCCCGCCAAGAAAAGGGTGGGTCCAGTGAAACTTTTGCCATCTGGCAAGGCAGTTCCTACTTCGTTGATATTCTCAGTAATTATTGGAAGATTGATTTTCCACATAAATCCATCAGAATCTCTTCCTAGACTTTTGAGCAAGAATTGGCGCACTCCGATTTCAGGAATGTACTTAGCCAGCTCGTCATCTGCTTCTTTTCTGGATTGGATTTCGGTGAGATCCAGCGCATTCAATCCCTCCAAAATACTCAGATGATGCACTGCATAATATCGAGGTGCAATGTCAGCTACGATCAATTTTTCTACTTTCTCAGGATATTTCAGGGCAAAATTCATCGCTGTTTTTCCTCCCATGGAGTGTCCCATCAGGAAAGCTTTCTCCAAGCCTTCATCATCCATGAGCTCTTTCAGATCTTCCACCATCACATCATAGTTCCACTCGTCAGACTGCGGAGAATCACCGTGATTACGCTGATCAATGAGGTAAAGCGTATAGTTGTCCTTAAGCTCTTTGGAAATGCTAAACCAATTATCGGCAGAACCGAAAAGGCCGTGAAGTATGATTAATGGCTTTCCAGAGCCTAGTTTTTTAAAATTTAACTGCATTTTAGAGTTACGATTTGGGATTTACGAGATTCAATTACAATTCAACCTCTTTTTCTATTTAATCTTTTATAGATAAATGGATGTGGTACTTAACATCCGGCATCGGACATCCGGCATATTTCATTCCAGTTTTCTTCTATACATCTGAATTGTATTTTCCAAGCCATAATAAAGCGCATCACAAACCAACGCATGGCCGATGGAAACTTCATCTAAGTAAGGAATGCTTTGTTTCAAAAAGGCTAGGTTTTGCAAATCCAGATCGTGTCCAGCGTTTAGTCCCATTCCCAATTCCCGCGCCAATTCCGCCACTTCTATGTAAGGTTTCACGGCTGCATCCCGGTCTTTGTGATAATTGGCAGCATAAGGTTCCGTATACAACTCCACACGATCCGTGCCTGTGAGTTTTGCGGGTTCGAAGTATTTGATTTCTGGATTAATGAAAATCGAAACTCGCACGCCAGACTCGTGAAGCTCGGCGACGATGTCTTTCAACATGCTCTGATTTGAAATCGTATCCCAACCATTATTTGACGTAATGGCTGTTGGAGGATCAGGGACAAGTGTTGCTTGTGCAGGTTTCACCAGGCGCACCAGCTCCATAAAACGCTGATCCGGATATCCTTCAATGTTGAATTCGGTCGTTACTACTTTCGCCAGATCCAGTACATCCTGATAGCGAATGTGGCGCTCATCCGGTCGCGGATGGACGGTAATCCCCTGTGAGCCAAAGCGCTCTGCATCAAGTGCTACTTTGACAACATTTGGATTATCTGCTCCGCGGGCATTGCGAAGGGTGGCGATCTTGTTAATATTTACGCTTAGCTTGGTCATATCCGAGTCGAAAAAGGTATTTTTGTCCGTATTATTAGAAGTGTAACGCAAACTTAGGACTAATGAGTTTAAAGCAGAAAATAGAAAGTGAAATTAAATCAGCAATGATTGCTAGAGACAAAATCCGTTTGGGAGCTTTGCGATCTATCAAGTCGCTGATTCTTTTGGAAGAAACTAAAAGTGGAGCGAAGGCTGAGATCACTGAAGAGGACGAGTTG
>Ga0123337_10000457_pt1 | contig 68346 bp, 63 predicted proteins | sample frozenSSSSmetaG_FD_89792 | JGI IMG/M metagenome (GOLD analysis project Ga0123337, IMG submission 89792) | Glacier valley bacterial and archeal communities from Borup Fiord, Nunavut, Canada, to study Microbial Dark Matter (Phase II) -... | ecosystem: Environmental > Aquatic > Freshwater > Ice >...
AAAAAAAAAAAAAAAAAAAAAAAAAAAAAAAAAAAAAAAAAAAAAAAAAAAAAAAAAAAAAAAAAAAAAAAAAAAAAAATATTAAAAAAAAAAAAAAAAAAAAAAAAAAAAAAAAAATAATTAATTATTCCGTAGAACAAATAAGTACATTACATATGCACATCCTCATATGCACATCTGGTAGTGCGTACTTAGTAATATTGTGTTCTAGGCACACACGGAGTACATACATACTTGTCACTTGGCACGCACCCGCAGAAAATGCTTGGCACCCGCAGAACTCGGCAACCAACCAAGCTACAACTAACTTCCGAGTCGTCCGATCGCCGACTTTCTTACACCCTCAGCAGGTCCTCCCGCTCTGTTTACCTCCGTTTTCAGCACATACTGTCAAGTGTAAATCCACCTGAACTATGATACGTACCTTACCTACATACCTACGTTCCTCCATGTAAGGTCTGCATGACAGCAGGTAAGGGCGCGTCAAGAAATTCTTTTCTTTAACGCTCCATCGAACTCCACCAAGACAATATGCTGTCCAGACGCTTGTATAAGCACAGGCTAGTCTTGTACTGTACTTGATTGAAGCTGTCAGTCCCGCACATCCAGAACACCCATCCATTCGATTCTCCGTGAGCCTTCGCCTTTCTTGGACATGATTATCACTGGACGACACTGTCAGCATTCACTCGGTCCCCATCGACCTCTAACCATGTAGGAAAGGCATTGCCTCTTATCCCATCCCATCCCCATCTTCGACCTCTTAACGAAACAAAACAAGCTGCCAATGCTTCACGCACTTCCATATTATTGCCCCAAAGACGAAAGATCACTGGTTTCTCACATCAGCCTCGTTGCTTCTTGAATAGCTTCAGATGCCCCGCTGGAAGGGGCCATCCTCTCTCAAACCACCGAAATGTACCTTCTGCACCCAGGAGCTGGTCTCCATGGCCACGAATACTCTCCTCCGTCCGAGCCTTCCAACCCTCGATCGATATCACCGAGAGTAACACTGAATCGACCACCATATTCAGCATATGCAAAACCAAGGCCAACATCGTTTCAAGATACATCTCGGTCGTCATCGATTCGACCCGCAAGGCGATTGTCTCCAACAAGACGAAGAACTATTAACGAGCGAGTATCGTTTGTGGATCCCGACACAGATACAATGAGCGACGATGCCGCGTCTCAGACATACTCAGATGGGAGCGAGGTGACACCCAACCGACGGCGTAGGAGGAGACCGCATCGGCATACAAGCACTTCGTATTATCTTGCACACCCAGCACCGACTCTGACCCAGAAGCAGAGACTGCTTCATATCAGACCGAAGCTTCTCCTCCAATTGCAACGACTGTCCGTGGAGTCGAGACCAATTCCAACCATTGACGTCATGTCGTCGGCCACATTCGTTCCAAGACTAGCCAAGAAATTTCCTTCACTCTGGAGAGGAGAGCTTGGGATCAATGATGTTATGATTGTCAAAAGTGACGATTATAGCACTCTCAACGAAGAGAAGGAGCTCGACGAAGCGGGTGTCGAGGATACACGCTCTGATAAAGAAATCCGTGCAATCATTTCTCAATCACCGAAGGATGTCCCTTGGGCGGCTGAACTATGCCTTGAAGACGGTTCGAAGTGGAATGCGGCACCGGGACCAAAGGGAGTTTTAGAAATGGTTAGAACCGATCCGTTAACTGGCGAGAGAACTGTAGCACGCTGGGTGCCGAGAGGAACATCGAGGCGAAACTCCCTGCAAACACCTTCTCGTGGAGCAGCTGAGGCTTTATGTGATCAACGATATCAATTCAGTTTCATTGACCCGAATACACGTCGCCATCCTGTGCTTGCAACGCTCACACAAGGCATGCTGAAGATCTCAGATACTTACAGCCCGCTCCCAACTTCTTCAGAGGACCATCCTCCTATATCATCAACACGGACATCGACAGATGGAGGGAATTTAGATAACGAAACAAGCGCCGACCCGAAGATTCTGACCGTTGATGAGAGTCAGAGACTTCTTATAGAGGTTTCCGCAATTTGGGTAGTTCTACGACGGGGTTGGTGCCACCTATTCAGATATGAGGACGCTTCTCCGAGGGCATCGTCAAAAGGGACATCGCCATCTTCTTGTTCTTCGAAAATAGAACGGACTCGATCATTTTCATTAACTCCAAGTAGTGCGATGAGACACAGAAGAAACAGAAGCGATACTGTGACTAGTATACCTGAGTCTATTGATAGCTCTACTGGGACATTCAGATCGCGTCGAAATGGTTTTGCCCGCGCGTCTTTGAACACTAGCACATTTCAATACGAATCAGATGAGCAAGTACCTCGACGCCCTGTATCAACTGGGGCAGCGTTCATGCAGAAGGCTGCTGCGAGGAGAGTTAGCAGACCACCAAGCATAAGAACGAGTGAAAGTGAAAGCGGATCTAGACCCGGATCAAGATCATCATCGCCCAAACTCCCTGTTTCAGCCGGTATCGCTGATGGTGTCCGTATCTCAGATACGTTGGCGCCATCACCGGTGCGTCAATACCGCCCTTCCAGCGTACCGAGCAGTCCTACAAAGATGCGTCGATCGCTCTCTGCATACGGTACGGAGCAGATTCCGAATCAATCGCATCTACAAACAGGCGGCCAAACGGAGAGCCAAGTCACAAGCCTCCTCGAGCCACAACGGCGAGCTACCGGATCACGAACACCCGGCAAACCCTCCTCAAACCTCAGCGAGAAGAAGAGGACCGGGAAATGGAGTTGTCTCTTAGGGCTTTTCAGACGTCATCATAGCAAGCGGCGTTAACGATTACACACGGTTATCACACGACTAGTATATTTGGTTCTTTTGTATATGTATTCAGCCAGTATCTGTAGCCGCTCGATGCTTTGGATATTTGGTCATTAGTTATTACTTGGATTATTAGGCATGCTGGATCGGGATATGGGGCCTCGACCAGTTGGGGCTGTTACATTTTAGACATTAGAGGGAGTCGGAGAGGGATGCGGAAGAGAAGGAGAGTACATAGGATACAAATGAACCTGCAGATACAGGTAGAGATGAATAACACCACTTAGCCATGCTTGGTGAATTCTGGTTCTTTGCCCTTCTTTGCGTTGCCGCTCTCACAAATGATGTTCGCCTCATTGTTCCTTGAGTTGTCAGCAGCGCGTCGCCTTGTAGGTGGTTACGATTGCGTAAAGCCTCGCAGCCTGAAATGTGAATGTCCCATAAAGACGGCGGTGAAAGCCACGGCTGTGCTCGTAGTGAATTCCATGCTATTTATATGTTAAGAACGATCTTACCTGCTGCACCGCAAGAATAATTATACACACACAGCAATTGCGATTTCCCATTTCGCTACCAAAGATTAAGAACTGATCGAGTCGAGGCCAGCATCAACGTCATCTGTGGGGATCGCGTGCCACAATACGCATGTCACTCACTGGTTAGGTAAGCTTGCCCGTCTACCTACCTTACCCACCTCCGCTTCGCAACCGCGTCTATGCGCGAGGCTGTACAGAGCAAGCAGCTGCGTTGCCGCCGCATCTCGACTCCGTACATCCCACCCATCCACTCTCAGCAACGCCGTGTCCGGACTGACCTGTGGGAAGCCGAGAATCCGCTTCTTTAGCCCACGTATACGTGAGCGCGAGCTGCCGACGGCCAGAACCGGGGAATTGAGAGCGGGAGGTCGCTGAGCTCGATCGTGCACCGCATTTGCGACCGAGATCTGTTTGGTCCTGCTGCTGCTGCTGGTGTTGCTGCTGCTGTACGCTTGGAGCTTCGTCCACTGCTGCTACGGAGCTGGAAGCTGGAGGATTGGGAAGGGGAATCTGATCTGATTGAGCGGCAGCTATTGAACTCGAGCTCTTTCTTTGCAAGAGGAGCTACGACGAGAAGGTGCTTAAGACCCTTTCGCTCATTTTATACGGTCAGAGCCTGTAACGAGTTGAGGAGAGGAGGGAGCTTTGGCTAGGCGGCTAGTGGGCAGAGGCCCGTATCAGCAGAGTTTCCCCAGGGAACTGTTCTTCTCTCCTCGGGAAACAGAGACTGCTCCCTCGCTGCTTGTTCCTGTGCCGTTACAAGCGTGTTTACTTATATTTGAGAGCCATGTAACTAACGATCACCAGATTGTCATCATTGACTGCGAACGCCTCAGCTCTGTGCTGCGATTTACGAAATGGGAGACAGCCTTCTGAACACTGGGAATCCGGGCCATGCCAGTGGTCTCCAGCACATAATAGCAACGAACTCTGATGCCTTCTCGCGCTCGACATCGCCTGGCCTAGGCTGGGACGGCAGCGAGAATCCTGCGGACAGGGAGAGACGATATCGTCCGAGGACGTTCCCGTACTTCAAGTTATTACCATATCCGGTCGAGGCGGAGACGGAGAGAAATGCAGCGTTGCAGGAGATTCTGAAGCAGCTATACACGGCGATCAAGGCTGAGGATTTCTCGCCTGGCGCGATACATTGGACGAGGGAGCTCAAGGGATGGCTGACCTTGAAGTTTGAGATTACGAGGGAGTTGAGGGTGAGGCTGGTGAAGCTGTATTATATGCTGGCTTTGGCACCTGGTCTGGATCCTTTTGCGGCGGAGAGATTCTTGACTATGTTCTTGGTGTTAACAAAGTATGTATTGTGTACCCGGGAAATTTGCAAGGCTGACAATTCATAGGAAGAAGCATTACTTAAAGCCTGGACAAGATCTAATACTCGATTGGCGTCCGCTATGGAACGAAATCAAGGGCCTAGTTCTACCAGGAGAAATGGCTTCACATCAAAATATGCGCCGTCGCACGTCTCGGAATCTCGCCAGGTTCTGCATGCTGGCTCAGTTATATTTCGATCCCCGAGAACGGCAAGCCATGTTCGAAGAGATCCTGCCGTACTTCAGCACCTCTGAAGTCTCGGGCGCCTTCATCGTAGCAGGTGTGCTGAACGTGTTGATGCCGACAACAGCAGCACCGGCAGAGCCTGGACAATTACAACCTACCGACTACCTCCCTACCTTTTTCCATCTCTGGGCATTAGTAAACAGGTCAAAAGTCTTTGATGTGGTTTTTATTGACTTATTCTCCCGTCTTGCCCGTGATACGCTTTCGTGTGAACACGCAGCGTTTAGCGAGCATGGTATATTTTCGAAAGAACAGTCGGACCTCATTTTCACCGCTATCCTGCGTTTGACCGAGATTCCTGTTGGCCAGGCATCGTCACCGTATAGTGACAATGTGGATCTGGGCTCGGGGACCGCGATTTATCTGGAGAGAGATAAGAAAAAGCACCCAGTAGCATATACAATCTCAAGATGGATCGTTATGTCGCTGTCTCCGGATTGTTTGGACAAGCCCGGCTCGATATTGGCGAATTTGGAGGGTTTGATTGAGTCTATCGAGACTTTCTTCCATCCTTCGAATCAGGGCAGCTGGACGACGATGCTGTCGCAGCTGACTTTCCATCTTGTTGACTTCTTTGTGATGAGATGGAATCGTGAGAACAGTGGTGAGATGGATACACCAGAACATCGCCGCCTGAACGATGCCTTGAAGAGACGCTTCGTTCTGTGTCTGAAGGAGATTACGTTCATGGGTATCTTCGCCAAGAGCTCGAAGTCCTTGAACTATTACTTGTCTGCTTTACAGGGTCTCGCATATCTGGAGCCGAGCATCATACTTCCAGGAGCTCTGCAGCGCTTTTATCCTTCCCTCCAAGGTTTAGTTGAGGTCCACCGGACCAGCTCTTCTCTCAGAGGATTGCAGATGATTGCTCCTGTGATGTCGAAAGAGAAGGGTTTCCGTTGCCATGTTACTGCTCTTTTGGCTCTTGCTCTGCCTGGAATAGATGCAAATGATCTTGATAAGACGATGCACACTCTTACTTTCTTCCAGGCTGTAGCGTACAGCATACCATTTGTTGACATTACCAAGGAGGACAGTGGCATCCATGATACATCTCTTGCAATGGAATGGGTACAGGGGCAGATGGAAAAGATGGAAATCGAAGGCCAAGATGTTGTCTTAGACTACCAGAACGGGCTCAGCGATGAAGATGAGGTAAACATTTTACGATCCTCAACTGCTGGGTTTGGCGAATTTGTCCGCGCATTGATGGGTAAGATTTTTACTCTGTTAGAGAATCTTCCTGATGCAGCAAGAGTGAGAAGCGGGTCACCTGAGGAGAATGTCATCAATACTCTGCCTGCAGCTCTTACGCCATTGTTTGCTTCTCTATCACCTGAGATATTTGATATTGCTTTGGAGAAGCTCGCGACGTTCGTCAGCAGCCACGTCGTTCATCAGGCGAGAGATGCCGTCGCATTTATTTCGAACGCCATGTGTAAAGCAAACCCGAAAAAGACATTGCGCACGTTTGTACCACTGCTGACTGTTGGCATTCGCAACGAGATTGATCTCAATGGTGCAGCATCAGACAGAAGCAGTGGAACCGATGTCTTGCCGAGAGATAGAGCCCTAGTATGGCATATCAGCATGCTCAGCATGATTGTTGTGCACGTCGGCAAAGATGTTCTGGATTATAAGAAGGAACTCTTTGACATCGCACTTTATATGCAAGAGAAGTGCCGTGGACTTCCTACGATACACATCTCGAATTATATTCATCATCTCCTCCTCAACCTTACTCTTACTTATCCAGTCGACAATGCGCTATACGAGCCGAGTGTCATCGCCAGAGGCCTGGATGTGCAGGATTGGGGTCGCCAAACATTCCTTTCAGAACTCACAATCAACTGGCACAGACCTTGCAAAGACGAAATCACATTTGCTATCGAACTATTCGAATCCCAGGTTGAGACTGCTAAGGAGCGATTGGCAGATCTCATGAGCGATAATCCTTCCGTCAGCAGAACTGGGAAGAACAAGGTGTGGTCTGATGAAGTGTCTCGCAATCTGACACAGTTGCGACTCGTCATATCTGGTCTCTCGTCTCTCTTCGATCCTAAAGAGGCTTCTGGCGAGCGACGAGCTGAAACTAATGGCGCGAACGAAGATGTGGACATGTCGGATGCTGACGGCACTGATCCTGTCGAGGACGATGATGGACCACTTGCCGAAGGAATGGACGAGGAGACACGGCCACAATTTCATTACCATGCTGGATATCTGCTCAAGCCGGAAGATCCTGAGTTCATCCACATCCACAAACTCCGTATCGAGGTTGGCCGGTTGTTGTCGCAAATGCATGCATTCCTCAATGAGCATCAGGAAGATGACGTTGCATGCTTTACAGCCCTCTACACGGCATATAAAATCTGGATCACAGACGTTGGCACAGAGAGATCAGCGCATACACTTGATCGCGTGATCAAGCTTTACAATGCTGATATCCAGCCATTCAAAGTCAGCGGCTTGCGCAAGAACTACCCTCGACCATTGTTAATCAAGCGCGCGAGCGTATATAATCTGCAACGCGTGAAGCACAATGCATCCGCGAGACAAAAGTCCAATCTAGATAAGACCTTGCTTCTTGAGCTGGCACAGTCTAGCATGTCCCTCTATACCGACGTTCGCCGTAACGCTCAATCTGCTGGCGAATCAGCCTTGAAGGTCCTCATCGGCGGACGTCCGCTTGTCATCCCTGTTCTTCTGAAGGCTTTCAAGGAAGCATTACGAGCAAATGATCTGGACCGCGTAAAAGGTGGCATATATACCCTGCTATTTGGCAGTCTGCTCAAGACCATCTTCAAGGATTGGAGATATGCGCCTGAGCTCATCAGGCTCTATCTGGATACATGTGCTGTCGACAAAGCCTCGATACAGAAGCTGACAGGTGGTGCATTATTTGCCCTATCTGAGTTTGGACGACCGTTAGAACGAGTTGTCATCTTGGATGAGAAGCTGGTCGCCGCTATCCAACCCGCAGACTCGGTGGTCGAGGCGATTACGACAAGCCACGACTTCATCGTTGAACGCAGAGTTGCCGTTGAATCTAAGAAGACAGAGCTGGCGGAAGAGCTGGTCAAGGTCCTCAAGACTGCACATTGGGCTGTCGCGAGTCGCTGCGTCCTATTCGTCAACAACCTTGGTTTGAGATTCGAGACAATTGCGCCGGAGTCATTCATTGAGATTTCGGTGCTCGGTGCTATTGATACGCATCCTGGTCTCCGTGGATGCTACTCTCAAGCGATCTCGAGAATTTTTGCCATGATTGATCTTCGCGCTGTGTATTCTCACGAATACAAGAACTATCTTCTGGAGAAGGAGTTTGAGCCGAACAAGGTTGTTATCCAGGTTGATCGCAACGATCCAAACCTGACGCAGAACTTCCTTGACTCTTTTGCTAGCCCGGAATGGCCAGAGTACTACGTGGATAGTGACCATCCAGGCTGGCTTGTGTGGAGCGATAAGTTCAATGCTTTCTCTGCGCGACCGAAAAAGTTCACTGCGTATGATGAGGTCGAAATAGCTGCTCGTAGGCAGATTGGGAAGCTTATCACGCGCGACTGGTATTCGAAGTACTTTGGATACTTGAAGCAGGAGCCTCGTGATACCAGATCTGATCAGTTCAGGATGTCGAGTGTGATGCTGATGATGCACACATTCGACCTTCTTTACGAGGGCCTTACTGAGGCTACTCTTGACGATGTTAAAGAGGAGATCAAGCTTGTTTTCGAGGACGGCAGCGATAAGCACCAGCATCGTGCAACTTCTGAGATTATTGGTGCCTTGATGGCAGGTGTTATGGACGAACCTCTTGAGCTGAGAAATGAGATCTGGGGATATGCCGTGCCGATTATGCAACAGGTATTTTCGGACGGACTGACTCCTGAGAATATTGCATATTGGATGACTTGTCTTCATCTGATCACTGGCAGTAAGGATCCGAGGCGGTCGAGAGAGATCGTTGATAAGCTTTCTGCTTTCAGGCTGGATATGACATCCAATGCTGCATTCAAGGAGAGTTCGAAGATCCAGCTGCTAGAGTTTGCGATCTCTGATGCAGGATGGCATTTCAGATTAGAGAAGCCGATTGTCCAAGACTTCATCGACCACATCGATCATCCGTACAAGAGCGTCAGAGAAGCAATGGGCAGAACCCTCGCAACCATCTTCCGCACTCGCTACTACGAGGCCTTCAAAGACGTACCCACACTCCTCCAAAAGAACAAGGAAGCCTCCTCAATCGGCATCGAGCCCTACCAGCCCAACCAAGAATTCGCGACCTCAATCGAGAACGTCTTCAAACAACTCGCCATCTGGCGTGCCGAGCGCACTCCCGGCCAACAAACCCCCTCCTCCTACACTTCCGGCTCCAAAACCGTGATGCTCTGGCTCGACACCACACTCAGCAGCTACGAGTGCACGGAGCTCCTGCCGTTCTTCCCAGATATCTTCATGGAAGAGCTGCTGCACATGATGGACGTCAAGGAAGATCCCGAACTGCAGCGCCTCGCCTATCACGTCTACCGGCACCTGCCCAATATCCCCTTCCGCGCCGGCGCTGACGCCTCCTTCATCGCATCACTCATCCGCATCGGGCGTAGCAGCGCGAGCTGGCACCAGCGTCTGCGCACGCTGATCAACATGCAAGTGATCTACTTCCGGCGGATCTTCCTGATCGCGCCTGCACAGCAAACCGCGCTCTTCGACGCCGTCAGCGACATGCTGGAAGACCCCCAACTCGAGGTGCGCCTGGGGGCCGCGACGACGCTTGCGGGGATGATCCGGTGCTCGCCGCTGCGCCTACGCACGTCGATCATCGAGACGCTGATCTCGAAGTTCACGGCCAGCCTGCTGGCGAACCCGATGCCGCGCAAGACGCCCGGGACGGACACGCCGGTGGCGCACACGCGGCAGGTGATCCGGCGGCACGCGGCGGTGCTGGGGCTCGGGGCGCTGGTGCAGGCGTTCCCGTATGCGACGCCGCCGCCGGGCTGGATGCCGGAGGTGCTGGCGGGCCTGGCGAGGCGGGCGGCGAGTGATCCCGGGGCGGTGGGGAAGACGGTCAAGGGGGTGTTGGCGGATTTTAAGAAGACGAGACAGGATACTTGGGGGACGGATCAGAAGGTATGTTTGGTTCGCGCGCGGTTTCTGGATTTTTCGGATGATATGACGATGATGGTTTGATTTGGAAGAGTGCGGGGCTAATGAGAGATTTATAGTATTTCACGCCTGAGCAGTTGGAGGATCTTGAGGGGGTGTTGTGGAAGAGTTACTTTGCGTAAAGTGGGTACTTTTACGAATTTTGGCTTTTGGCTTTTGGCTTTTGGCTCTTGCTCTTGCCTCTTTTTTTTTTGCGAGATGGCAAAATGGTACGGAATGGACATAGCATGAGAGAGCATGGACAGTAGATTTTCATGATTGGTTGGTTGGCTGGCTTGGTTGGAGAGGAGAGGAGACGCTTATACGATGGCACTATGGCACTATGGAGGGAAGGGGAAAAAACCGTCGCGAGCGCTCGCGTCGCTGTTTATAATACTTACTTCACGGCTCCGTATAATCAAGATAGATAGATAAATAGAGGGCCTTTGCATTGACCTTCTTTAGAAGTCTGGATTACGGGAGGGATCGGGCATCCGCGAGCCTGATTGGATATGTTTGCGTGATCATGTGTGTGCGGAGGATGGGTAGAGGGACGGACGACTTATTAAGTGAGGTTGGGAGGTTTGGGGGGGGGGCCTACTGTCCCTCGCCACCAATCTACTTATGATCGAAGCGAAGAAACGCAGTAGCACTCTGTCTGCAACAATGCTACAACTAGCAGCGTATATGGGCGTTGTAAGATACACGCGGGCACAGAAAGATGATGGCAAGCAGAATGGCGTGGAAGATTGGGCGGGATGGCGAGGAGTGCGCGGTGGGCGGTGACGGGATGGAAGGGGCAGTGAGAGAGGGCGGAGCGGCGGTGGGGTCGGTTGGCGGCCGGCGGCGTTAGGTGAGAGCTGTCGTGGCGGAGGCGGTGGGGTGCGCGAGCAGAGGGAGAGGTGGGATTTAGGTTCTGTGTATGTCATCCTTGCAGTCAGTTGGCTCTCGTTCGTTGTTGTGGGATTTTTGAGATGCGATGGATAATTGGGGAGGGGGGTTTGTAGTTCTGGGGACGAAGGGGGAGGGGGATGAGTACGAAATAGAGGCTAGACAGGCTTCAAGAGCGAGAGTTTTCGGCTGGCGTTCAGTGCTCCAAGGGGGCGAGAAGGAGCGTAGAGCAGAGCCTCATGTGAGGGCTTCTTACACAGAGTTCGTTGGAGAGCTATGGAGGTGAAGGCGAGGCATGGCACTCGATCCAGTATTCCAGCACTGAAATGAATCCCGCGGACCTCGTTCCCCATCCTATTTCTCCGAACTATCACCACAAATTCACAGTCAATCTTTGGCACCCACTCCTCTCTTTCTGACGTCTTGAAGCCTGTCACCTACCGCGGCCACCACCTCGTTTTAGACTCCAAGGGGCTATAAAATCCCCATCGGACTCGCCAGTTGCCCATCAAGCATCATTCTCAACAAGTGGCGCAATCAGGCCATGGCTCTCTTGTTGTTGTCTTGCACGTTATTTCTCGATTCGTGGTTTATCTCCACCATTCATCGAGATGACGGAGATTGGTTATACCACAGCATCACCACCACCACGACTAAAGACCAACAAGCACACCACACAAGATGTCGGCCTAACAAGAACCTTATGTCACACCTCCAGAGAGCAGCATTTGCCTGAGTTATCGAATTAGTCCAGTGTTAGTCAACTACTCGAGGTCGATATGCCGTGCGAATCAAGCCACGACAGCAAGAAGCATAGCGGCGAGAAGGAGAAGATATGGCAAAGGAGGAATGGCGACGAGAACTCGGAGGGTGAGAGGAAAAGACTAGGTTATGAACAGAGAGGGAGGAAGGGAGAGGAGACGAACTGGATAGAGAGAGGATGAGAGGAGCCCCTTATTTGTGAATGTTGCATTTCAGTTAAGCGCTCTTGAGGCGGAATTTGCTGGGTAGGATATTCTCGAACTTATACAGGACGTCTTCGCGGGTACGAACTGATCGAGATAAGTGCCCGACAGCGCATCATATTATTCATATCTGACTTTATCAAGACTCTCTTACTCCCCCGGGTTCTCCTTCATTCTCCAAATCACTTCAAGGACACGTCTCAGAACTCCCATCTCATCTACACACCGCACGCCTCACACCGCACATTACCTCATTCCCACGCAATGTATGCTGAAAATTCGTTCGTACCATTGTACTACCAACCCACCTCTGGTACTACGAGCCAGGTACTGCACTGCTCTGCAGGGGCGATCGGTGCAGCATCGTGTAGTACAGCTGGCCTCCATATGTTTCAGACACAAGGTTTCGGGAGGTTGCATGACGAAGTGTCATGGCATAGGGAGGGAGGGCTAGGGACCAAGGAGGGAGAGGGTGTGGTTACGGAGACTATTGCCATCCCGCAAGAGATCCATGGAGACTGAGCAGTGAGAGGGGAGCAGAAGAACGGGGAGGTGAAGAAGAGTCCTCACTCGACGACCACCCGGTGCGTCTCTCTCCCCGAGGCCGCCTCCAATCTTTGCCTGCCATACGACTCCGGACCCCGCGAGACCTCCGGAGGCGACGCGGAAAAGAGCGCCGGCGTCGTCCACGATTCGGTACCTGGCGACGGCGATGATCCGATCGTGCGTTACTTACATACATCAAATCGGATCGGATCTGCACGGCGCGATCGATCCAATGCAGTAGGCCCGGTGTACTTCCCCCTTCTGTTCCGGATGTCTGCCATCCGCTGCTGCAGCCGCCGCGCAAACACCCAACAGTATAGCATATAGTGCATTAACAAACACCCAGCATCGATCCAGCAAGGATCACCTGTGATCAAGCCTGTGAGCTTCGTCAGCAACTCAATCTCCGAGTTTCAAAACGCGAGCAGGACAGGGTTGACGGCTTCGAGAAGGGAGGGATGGAGGGGAAGATGAATTTCCATGCAGCCGCGCAGGGCGAGGTTACTGAACAAACGCCGGTTCTCGAACATCACATGCGCGGCACATATCGCATTTCCATCACATCCCAGTTGATCCCTGTTGTGACTGTGACTGCGATTGTGATTGTGATGCTGGAATGTGATGGGATCGGGGCTGGCGGTTAAGATATAGGTAGGCGGTACCTGTGCAAAATCTCAAGATGCACTTCACAATCACAGATAAGAGGCACGCGGATCCGACAGTAATAGCATCTTAAGCCTCGGTCGAATGATCCTCGCTCATCCTAATTCGTTGCGAGAAGCCGCCTCATTCCCCCAGACGTTGGAACTGTCATCCAGAGTAGTTCACTCTTTATCATAAAAAGATCCTATTACTCCTAAAAACTACCATGTTCTCCTTAAACCTTGTTTAGATCAAAAATAGCCAAGTTATAGAGGTCCTAACGTTGTGAAAAGTATAACTTCGTATGTACATCTTACGTCGGGTGGTAGTTCCAACATGTGGGGGTGGCACCTGCAACGCTCGCGCTCGCCGCCACAAAAGGCTTGCTTCTCCGTGATGCATCGCGCAAAAGAAGGTCTCAACGCACATCTAGAAGCCTCGCAATCATTCGAGAACACCGATCGATGCTCCTTGGCGCCTAGAGGGAGGTGCTGCATCTCGCGATCTCTCTCGATCTCTCGATCTCGCCAAGAGCACGAGCGAGCGAGCGAGCCGTTCGGACATTTGTGGTCGAGGTGCATGAGCGGGGAGCGAAAGATGGGGGGATGGGGATGGGGATAAGGGAGCAGAGGGGTTCTCTGAAAATTAGACGTTGGGGATACGATACCGACTGTGAGGTGAGGTGAAGTGAGGTTCGGTGTTGGTGATCAGTTGGGCCTGTGGATTCCGAGGGGCGGGGGCAGGATCGTGTTGGTGATGGAGTGCAGGAGGGAGCTGTAACGTGATCGCCGGCGGAGATGCGGAGATGATCGTGATGAGTGCGATGGTATGGATTGAGGAGGAGAGAAGATACGAGGGAGGAGACGACTTCGTTGTCGCCGTCTACACAGCTCCTCCATCCTCACGCCGGAATCGCGCATTGCGATGCTCTGGGGGAGACACATGGGATGCTGATGGATGCAGCCTTGCGGCACGCACAGTTCTCACCATGGCCGATGTCCGCAGGCGAATGAACGAAGGAACATGCCTTGTCCATCCTCGACGTGAACGTGGGTGCTGTGTTTGTATGTACACACAGAGGAGCTCTCGCAGTGACTGAGTGCCTCGAAGAGTCCGGAATCGGAACTCTGCGGCGCGCAGCCGTTTGATGTCTGTCGTGGATCGTGGCATGCTTGCTGGACGCAGAATGGATTCGTTTGGTTTAATCCAAGTCGTGGCCTAGAGTCCAGTTGAACCTGATATCTCTTACCATCACATCACATCACATCGCACTGCCAATCTACTCCCCACCTGCTGCGACGGAGCGACAGATGTCGAAAACTGCGGAACCTGCCACACGTACACGTACGTACCCAGTCCTTGGTTGTAGCCAAGGATATGTATACTGTATGAACACAAGTGCACGAAACACATTCTTGATTACGAGTGATGGGGAGTGACTGAGAGTGATTATCGAGGAACGTCGTCGAGAGGAGTGGCGGCACAGTCAGTGGCTGCAGCAGAGCGAGGACGCAATGCAATGCGAGGACTCCCAGAGGCAGGCGAAAATCGGTCATGGATGGCTGTGATGGGCAAATGCAGATGCACAGATGGCAAACAACCGTGACGGCTGCATTGCCTGGAGTAGTGCACCACCGACAGGAACGTGTGCATGTGCAAATTCCCTGTTGGAATTCATATTCGTTGGATTAATCTTGAGCATTGTACGTATAGAACAGTATATACAGTACGCATTGCAAAAAGCAGCTTTTAGTGCCGCAGCAGGAAACCGCCAACCCCATGCATCCAGGTCGAAGACTCCCGCGTGGTGTATCCCATCACCATAATTCGCCATTGCCATTGCCGTTGCCGTTGCTGTATTATTTGCAACCCGCGCGTGTACCCCCGCGCTGTTTCGCCCCCGTCCAAACCCCCATTGCGCCAAGCCCTTTCGACAAGCCCTTTCGCCAATTGATACAAATCGAAACCCCCCCCTTCCCCCCCCCACCGGAATAGATACATACATACAAGACGCCTAGCCTCCAGCGTCTGCCCTCGAGGCAGGTGGTCGTTGGAATACGAGGGAGGGACGGCTCATACGCAGCTCCATTGTGACGAGGGGGAGCGAGAAATGGAATGCGACATGCTGTTCATGCGGGACGCGGGGAGGCGCAGGTGCGCCATCCAGGGCGCGGAGTTGACGGGGAGACAGTCGCCGCAGCGTTCGTCGATTCTGGGATGTTGTTAGTGATGGAGGACGGAAGAGAAAGGAGAAGAATGGGGGAGAGAAAGGAAAAGATAAGAAAAAATACAGGATTAAATGATGTGCTGATAAGATGATGGGACAGACGTCCGAGGAGATCACCGGGCGATATGATAAATGCAGAGATGGACTTGCGAGAACTAAAGCGACAACATAAGATCTGAGACGTTGAGAATGAAGACGACGAAATGATTCAATTGTGAGAAAGCGCCACAACGTACCTCTTCTCAACAGCAACAACATGCAACGGACATCTCTTGTGCGTCTTCTCGTAATCCTCACACCAAGCCCGCACCGTATAACGACAATGGCCGCAGCTGTACCCAACGTGGGTGTAGTTGCACATCTCGTCGTCCCTTCCTTTCTGCACCGCCCCGCCCTTGGGTCGATCGTGGTATCGTTGAGGCTTCGATAAATGCAGTCTTAACCCCGAGGCCTTCGAGAAGCTTGGCCGAGTCGAAAGAGAAACAAAAATGGCAGCACCAAACGAATGAACGACTGGGTAAATGCTAGTCAGGCAAATGCGAGGCTCGAATAAGCCGTGGTCCTGCAGTCTCGGAGATCAGCCGTCAGGATTGCGAGAACAGGCGGTCTTTATGTGAGAATGGAGACGTCGAAATAACCGTGCAGCAATGCCTGGACGGACGTCTCCCTGTCTCGGGATAGTCCTCGGTGATATGCAGAGCGGAATAGTATGGAGGGTTCTGTGGAATGTGGAATGTGGAACCGTTTTTCTTCAAGTAAGTAGGTATCTAGGTATCAACCTGGTATGAGGAATGTCGGGCGATCACGAAAGATCGGAGCCAGACAGGCGCGGGCGTGGTGAGATGGGATGAGGGATTTCATATGGGAGTATAAAAATCAACCTTCAGGGCGGGCTGTTTTCCACCAGAATTCGATTCGGGACCTTCCAGTTGTGTGGAATGTGCTCCGTCGAGATCTCCATCGAGGACTGCTGATGTCCAACTAAGTCCGAGACTCATACTCATACCTTCCAACCCTGATCCCAGTCTGCGATCTTGGTGATGCATCGACTACGTTGGATTGCACCGCAGAGTCGGTACGCTACCACTACTGCGGGACAGACATTTGTTGTACGGATCGAGGGTTGCATGCACAATATGTACATACTGTACAATGCAATACACAATACACAGTACATGTATATATATATATATATACATATATATATACATACACGTATATATGTAGGTACGTAGCTAGGGGTGCGCCGTGCTGTACGGAGGATGAAGCTATGCAGCTACTGACTCTCTAAACCTGCGGGAGTGATGGATCAAGAACAAGGTCAAGATGCATTAATATTGAGAATGAGATGCAGCAACGTAGCAGCAGAGATATGGTAGAGCAGTATCTATAGTGCGGTGCGAGAAGGACGGCGGCTGGAAAGAAGCGCGGCGGGAAAGCAATAGACGCGCTTCTTCTGTACTTTGCTTCACCTGCTTCCTACTTCCTACTTCTGCCCTTTACCATGGAGCCTACAACACAACACCACCTGTCCGCACTTACTCCTCGCCCATATGTATCCGTACGTACATATGTACATACAGTATATCCCTAGTACGAGTTTGACATACAGCGTCCGTCCAAGACACCTCCTGGCTCCGGTTGAACTCGGTATTCGGTATCATCCAAGAGATGAGAGACGCCATAGCTTCTGATGTCTCTGGCCGATGGCGATCCCAATCCCCACCAAGACTCTTATGAATATCCGCAGTTTGGGCATTGGGCCGTTTCGTCCACTTTGGTCTCTTTGGCACCTCTCTCTCTGCATATTTTAGATCAGCCCCAACCGCCCCTGGCCTGGTATTGCCGCAGTTCCAATCTCTCCTCGAGACAAGTGCCCATCAAATTACCGAGCCCGCCGGTGGGACCTATCATGAAGTATGAGGCTACTCCTGCACAAGCTGTTCAGAGAACAAGAATCATCGCCACGTGCTTGATTCCAGTTCCATCCGGATTAGGTACTCTACGGGTTCACGAGAGCTGGAAGAGAGCCAAGGGCCCAAGGTCGACCAGACATCTGCCTGTGGGAAACGCGTTTTGACATCTTCAGTCACTCGGCCGAGCCACTGTCTTAGCCAAAGTCTGAATCATCCATAACGAAGTTTCGTGAATACGTTTATGCTATGTATGATTGATCATCTAACAACGAGTTAGAGGCGGGCACTGGAATGCAAAACCTGGCAAGGAATCTGCGTCGGAGTTGATCGACATCTGCCTGACTCGAGCATCTTCATCCACGCATCGGACTCGACGATTCATCTCCGCATATCAGACGGTCCAGGACATTCGTCGCCATTGTCACGTCTCTTTGTCATGCCATGGACTTGGTAGATACATAATTGATCCTTCTACAAAGTACCTCAAGGTCTTGTGGGCGCAATCTTCCCTGATGCATGTACAGTCGGACGGTATATGCTATCGAACTGCTGAGACTCCACGTCGCAGCGCCTTGGAGCGCTCAACTGAGATTCGATACGAAGCAGCAGGGATGCTGACAACAGTGGATTCCAGTGATTCGGCTCTTGGATCTCCACGTGTTGTCCCGGACCGTTTTATGGGGGAGAGATGCTCGAGTTCCGGAAATTGAAGCTGAAGGAGTGGCTTGAAGTGGGCGAAATTTGTGAATCAGCAGGATGGAAGAGGATCATTATGGCGTTTTTGGAGATTGAGGAGAGGGGTGTTGAAGAATTGATTGGCGGATGCTTGACGAATTGATCTTGGCGCGCCCGTACTTCGAGATTAGAACGGTGAAGATCAATTCTCACCTTTGCACGCAGCCTCTCTGGACAGACGCAGCTTCATCAAAGACTTCAGTTGGACAGTTTTGAAGATTGTAGTGACGGAGTACATAAAATGGATTGGCACGCTTCACTCGAAATGTCCCTAAACTGGGCAACCATTGCGATGCAGATGAGACAGGGTCCACGCAGACAGAGTTGTATGTACAATACATACCTACCACCTACCTACATAGGCAGTTGCATCCCGCTGGTCGAGTCTCATCATCCCACCCCATGCAGGCCATTGGTATCGGCTAGGTACCCATCACAGTTCGGAAGAACCAAGCGGTTCGTGTGGTTACTTACAATCTATTTCAGTAGTCCACCAGGACCAGCCAAGGGCTACGTACATACCTACATATGTGTGTATCAGAGCAGCGTCGCCAAGATCGATATCAGGACCTCCAAAGAAGCAAACAAGACTCGCCGTCGGCCTCTTCTTCCGTTCAGATATGGCGATAACACCAGCAGCAGATGTCCCTCCAGCCTCTCTCACCGTCCTGATCCACGTCGCATAGCATAGCGTATCAAAGACTGACTTCCTTTATCTATCCTGTTGCGGCATGACGATCAGCCTTCTCCTCCTTCTCCTTCTCCTTCTCCTTCTCCTTCTCCTTCTCCTTCTCCTTCTCCTTCTCCTTCTCCTTCTCCTTCTCCTTCTCCTTCTCCTCTGCATCATGGCACCCAGACTCGCCCTCTCGCCGTCGTTCCGGAGATTACCCTACCGATTCTTTAGCAAGAGGCTGTGCTCTTGCAGAGAGAGTATCACGACCACTGTATCCCATGTCGCAAAGCCACAGCAGAAGCGGGGAAGGAATGCTCATACACAACGCAATACTTCTTACGCTATCTTACCTATCCATGTACGTATGTACGAAGGTACAGGGGGAGGTAAAAAGAGATCGGCGCCAGAATACCGACATGCCAGAGTAGGCCCGAGACCACGTTGCCGGGATGGCGCCAGGGCAGACGGACCGAGGCGTTGCGGGCGGGCCCTGCGACGGACGGATTCCGCCCCGTTCCGTAACCAGAAACCGCCAGTCTGCGAAGACCTGCAAGCTGTGAATGGGATGCAGACTACTTTGGAGAGGGATATAGGCAAGAAATCGAGTATGGGTTGGCTGTTCAAAGGGGAAAGAGGACTGCAATTATAGATATAAATAATATAATAACACTACTATAGTACTAATAATACGGGGACAGGCCCAAAAGGGCAGAAAAATAGTGATATTAAGAAGTTACTTAAAATCAAAGAGAAACAGATCTGATTGTAACCAACCCTTATAATATTTAATTTTAAAATTCTAAGCTTTATTTGTCTAGTTATAGGCCTTATAAGGAGTGTATAAACAAGTTTTAGAAGCTTTTCAGTTTACAGTAAGTTATTTATTTATTTTAGAGGACTTGAGTACATAAATTGTACTTGGGGAAAATTACATGAAAGGTACTTAATCGTCAGATCCTTGACTGGTCGCCCAAAAAAAAGCGACCAGTTGGATCCGACGATTATATAATGCCTCACATTCTTATTATCTTATATGAGCGAGCAATTATGTTACATTAATACCTACATTTTGCGTCATTTATCTATAGCCGTGTCGATCGTCCTTGTACGGAATAAAATTTTATTCATGATTGATCATTTGGGATCTGTCTGTTAATGGATCTACGGAGTAATACCGGGAGTTCGTATGTGATCACACAAGTAAATAGGCATAGTCAGAGTGCTCTTTACCTCGAGCTCTCAAGTGAAGAGCGCCTCAGAATCAGCGGCGGGTTTGGGGGTAGGAAATACGGCCTCAAAATGCACACGGGCGGGTGAACAGGCCGAGTTGCATAAATACCTCTTATCTTCAAAGGCTGTGAGATGTATGGTAAATACCTGTAGTCAAGGGGGAGGGACCTTCTGATGTGCTGAAGATCATCCTTTTTTCCCTGCTCGCTCGATGCCTTGTAAGTCCTCGCCCTGGACCAAAAATTCGCCTTCTCACTGAAGCTCCTGCTGCTATCACCACATACTGATACTGTCGTCGTCCATTTCATCGTCTGCACTATCTTATTGTCGTTTACCTCAGAAAGCATCTCTCCTTTACCTTCCTCCGGCATCTCTCCTTTACTTTCCTCCGGCATCTGTACAATTTTATCATCACAGCATTATTGCCGTTGGTGATAAGAGACATCATGGATGTGAATTGGTCGTGGTAATAAATTAAACCCTTGAGCATAGCTTCTGCGAACTATCTCCACTTCTTTATAGGCCTGCCCCCGCCTCAAGGAACGGCCTCAAAACCGCTTGTAAAGCTCCACGTTAACCAGTGCCCTCGAGAACACGCTGCTGCTCACATTTATGATCTCTGCATTTCCAAATCCATCTGTCTCTCCGAATCATCTAAATCTCTCCACCGTCCAAGCGGATTTCTAGTCCACCTTCAGACTTCCTTTCTCGCATCCCCTCCATCCCCACCACAAGCCAGCGTAGTATAAAAGCCGCCCGGAGAGACCCACCTCCTCACTTTTTCCACCCCAAAAGGACAAAAAAATGTCACGACATATAGACAGCGGGTGATCCATCGCATCTCTTGCCACACACTCCCTAGCCAGTCGTGCCTGAAGGCGCGTCTCGAAATCGGGCAAGAAAGAGCGCATGCGCAGCGTCGGTCAGTTGACGAAGGACAGTAGGAAGACGACGACCAGAGGCAAGGGTTGTCACCTACTTGCGGGGGCCATGAGAACGAGCTCAGAAACCGCCGCCGGTCTGGCGAATACGTGCAGCGCGCCGGGCAATTCGGAAGCATCATAGTAATGGGTGAATGAAAACATGCCAGTAGTTTGTCTCAGTGAGCGAATACAATGGTAGGGTAGCAATATATATCACTCATCCACACACTCACTCAGTTCGGAACTCGGTAATTCTCAGAACAATCTCAATTAACTCACAAAACCCAGAATCCAAACAGAACGCCAACAGAATCCCCGCATACAGCGCCAGACAAGGGAGCGCCAACGCAAAGAATCTGATAACCGCACCATCTCCAAACTTAACCCACCTCCAGCCCAGATCAAGCTCAAGCCTTCATCCTCGGCTCCCTCAACCGCCTTTTCGGCGCCGGCGTCCCATTAACCCCCATACCGAGCGCAATCTTACTCTCGCGGGTACGGTTACTCGCCGTCCCAACCCTCAACTTCTGCGTCGGCTTCTCCTTATCCTTCTCACCTTTCTCCTCATCCTCATTCTCAGTCTTCTCCTTCCTCCCCTTCTTCTCCCCCACCTTCCCCTTCCCCACAATCTTCCTCTCATCAAACTCCCGCACCCTCGCCAGCTCCTCCGCCCAAACCACGCTCTTCTTCCCCGTCCCCTTCTTCCCTCCCTTCCTCTTCTCCTTCTCCTCAAACACCTCTTTCAACAACCTCTGCCTCAACACCGGATCTTCCCTCTCCTCCCCCTTCCTGGTCAACACCTCCAGCGCACTAAGCGCCCCCGCCTTGTTCTTCCGCGTATTCACCCGCGTCAGCGCAGCGAGCTCCTTCTCCTCGCTCCTTCCGCCCTTCAGCGTCACCGTCACATCTGCATCCTGTCCCAGGCGGCGCACGGGGATGAAGCTCGGCGCGCCCGGTGGCGGCGCGCCCGACTTGACAGGCAGCCGCGTCCTCCCGCTTCGTCTGCAGCTCGCGGGCTCAGGCGTCTCGTCCGCACGGGCAAGATCAGGATTGAGTCTCTTGGACCGCTTCATCGGCGAGCTGGCCGTCCGATCGGCTTCTTCCTTCGATGCCTTCACCGGCGATGGCGATAAGTTGTTGTCGACATCCCCCAGTGGGATCCGCAGGGGTGAGTGCGGCAGCGAGCGTTTGCGTTTGGGAGATGCTCTCTTGGCTTTTGAGGCTTGCACGCGTGTGAGGAAGGAGCGGAGCATGATAGTATCATCGTTGTCGTATGTCGCAGCGGAAGTGGAAGATGTAGATTCGGTGCTCTCGTTGGAGTCGGCAGACTCGCTGGACTCTGAGGTGTTGTCTGAGGAAGGTTCTTCGACATGCTCGTAGACTGGTTCCGCAGATTTGGCAGCGCTGGGGGATTCTTCTGGCACGTCGGCGACGTCCACCATGGGCGCATCCTGTTCTTCTTGCACAGGTGCCGTCATTTTGGGAGATGATGAAGTCGTTGCAGACATCTCTGATGCAGCCTGCGATTCTGCGCGGATTTGAGCCTCAGCTTCCGTCTCGGAAGATACTTCCTCGTCTTGACCGCTACTGAGGTTTTCCTTGTCCGACTTAATTTCTGAACTTTCAGACATTGAAGATGGAGGTCCCATAACAGTGTTTTCAACAGCAGGTTCTTGAATCATCTCGACATCAATTCCAGCTTCGTCCGAGCTCTTCTCTTCGCCCATTGTCCAATGCTCATCCGCCTCTTGCTCAGTGATTTCCAGTGACGATTTCTTCTCTAGTAACTCCTGAAGATAGCTTTTGATAGGTGACGACCTCCGCTTCAGCTTCTTCAGTCGTGGCACAGGCGTGAAGAAATTGACCATCTCTTGCTCCAACTCGCTTCTGCTGGGACGAATCTTTGCAGGTGCTGTTTTGGGTACTTCTGTCATGGTAGAAGAACGAACAGGCGTTCCGATGTTCTCTGTGCCAAAAGTCACAACCTCGGAGCTTGTCTCTGAGAAATCGATAGGTGCATCAGCGAAAAATGCGCCAGATAGACGGAATGGTTCGCCAACACTGGACCTCGATCTTGTGCTCTTTCGCAGTCTGTTCTTCTTGCTTGGTGAGAGCTTGAATGGTGACAGTGTCGTAAACGAAGTGGTCTCTGCTGATGCAAGCTCTGTTGCGCTGTCAAGTATCGGAAGAGCCTTGGAAACTCCAGATTGAGGATCAGTTTCCGTGTCTGCAACAAAAAGCATTGATCTTCGCAAGCTCTTCCTCAGTGACTTTCGTGGTCGCTTGGCTATTGCCAACGCGTCCTCCGGAGATATCTCGAGGGGTTGACGCTGCCCCTGTCTATTGAGTGTAGTCTGGCGCAAAGGCTTTCTCGGCGAGACAATCTTGTTGTTGTTCCTCCGTTTACGCGAGACGATCGGAGCGTCGTCCTGGGTAGAGTCTTCTTGGACTGCTATTTGCGTCGTGCTATCTCCCATTCCCACAAAGTCGTCTGGGAAGCCTTCCCATTCAGTTCCATCCCATTCAGCATCTCGAATATTCTGTCTGGTGCTCGTGGCCCTCAGCTTCTTCCGCGAGCCAGCACCATCCTTCTGCAGTTCTAACTGCGCCTCCTCGAGCTTGCCATCTTTGTCGATTGCTGTTGATAGCTTCTTCCATACTTTCTTGCCGTGGAGACGCGGCGCGCGCGCGGGGACTTTTGCACGGTCCCAAGCATGGACGACTTTGCGAGTCGCAGGAGGTAAAAACGCGGCTTTGTTGATATTCCTGATCGATTGTCAGCCTTGCATACAATGAATAGTCTTGAGGGGAAAGTATATACCAGTCTTGAAGCAGCTCAGAAGCCTCAGTCGCAGCCATTGCGGGCGCCATGAGAATTTGAATGATGTCGCGTGCGTAGTACTAGCACAGAGAAACAATGTGGTAATAACTCGGCATATATATCATAAAATACACCATATACTCGGTTTCAGAGCATGCGCGTTGAAAGCCTCGAGTAACAATGCCTCCCTTCGAAATAGAGTATAACTTCTGTTATCGACCAGGAGCTTCCGCTTTGTTTACATCGGGATCTTCTTTCGTCCCACCGGCCAACCGCTATCCCGCTTCCGTCTTAGTGCTTTGGCCGTACCTTTTCTTTCTGCCTTATTTGCTGCCTGATTAGACCACAGAAGATTTTAGGAACCGCGACAGTGACCATCATGATAAAGTAGACAATTCACAACTCCACCGCTGTCCGAGTCTTCATCATGCCACCAAAAGGAACCACTGCTGCGAAGGCCGCCATTCCGCGTCTGCCGCCTCTTCCACAACTCAGAGTCCGCAGGCCGAACCAGACTAATGCGAACCCGTGCGTGGGCGTCATGACTTCGGTGCTCAGTACGTCTATCCCTGCCCCAACTGAAGGAATGAAAGTCGCGGGAAAGGTGGGAGCGTTTGCTAATGCGATTGCAGCATGTTGGGCGTCGTCGGGCTACAGTGTACAGGGCTGCTCGGCCTTGGAGACCGCGTTGCGGGCATGCATGGACACACCCGTGAGTAGCACCTGTCGGGACACGAGCGATATGGGCATGGAGTGGAAGGCTAATGTGTGCGATTCCAGAGGCCGAAGAACGTCAAGAAGAACACCATTAACTACCATTTATCGAGAATGTATCCGCAGATTGTTGGACCGAGGAAGAGGAAGTGATCTAGAGGCGAGATGGGGAGGGGCGGGAGGAGGATCGATGTACAACAATGTAGAATTGGATCTGCAAGATGATCGAAGATGCAGCAAGACCGGCGCCAGAAGAATTGGGAGGCAGTGCGTGTAGACGAAGACATTGTGAGAATATAGGCACGCGTGCATTGATGGCGTATTCGGATTTTGGGCAGACTGTATATTACCAGAGCAAATGAAAATATCTCGAATCACATATCTGGAACAGGCGCCCAGGGTATGAGGAAGCCATACATGTCGTGTAAACACTGCTTCGATGTAATGGATGTTTCCGAGCCATGGTAGTGTGCAATTCCCGATTCGCTGGCCAGTGTGGTTTGGATAAAGACTCAAGTCACCCGGATTTACGGCCTGGATCTTCTCTCCTTTAATAGTCGAATCTGGTTGGTAGTCAATTCTTGGAGAAGATGGAGAACGCCACTGAAAGCAGCAGATCTAGCAACCAGACATCGATGGTAACCTCTAAGCAACAGGGAGAATGCATCTGTGAAGTATATCTAACATGGTTCTTCGTCAGAGTCATTCACGAGCCATTCACAGGTGGGTTCAGATGTATATGAGCGATTTCAACGCACAACTAGAACAATAATTCCACTATGGAGCATTGGTATCACATGCACCCGCTATAAGTATGCCATCCCATAAACATCAGTATCTCATCTCATTCTTCAAAAAGCTTTCCAGTCCCAATCGCCACCCCCCTATTCGTAAGACCAAAAGAAGCGAAGACGCTGAACCGAAACGCCACCAATGCTCTCGTGTCATGACATTAAGGAATCTTGCATCCCGCATCTACGGTCTGGAGATACCTTGACGAGCCTAGCATTTATCAGTCGTTGACCTCTGAGATCAACTGGATGGGAAATGAAAACTCACCTTCATCTGCTCGATCTTTGCCTTCAACGCGCTCGTCACCTCCGCCGCTCTCTTCCAGCTCTCAACAGGCTGTCCACTATCCGCCCCCGAGCTTGGCGCGCTTATCTCACGTCTCTCGGCACGATATGGTTCTCTCGCAGGACTTCTGCCGCTGCTTCCGCTACCCGACCTTTCTCCGGGCCTTGAGAGCAAATCAGGACTTCTGAGCTTGCTCCTGGACAATGCAGCATCCAGACCGTTCTCCTTCTCCTCATTTATCCCGCCGGTATGGTTCGCGTAGCCTGCCCTGGAGCCGTATGCAGGAGTTCTTCGGCCCTCTTGCCCATACATCCCTGTGTCACGGTAGATACTAGCCTCGTCGCTGCCCTTGCTGAAATCGCGTTCTCGGGTGGGGCTGGTGGTATTGGACGCATTTACTCTCTCGGCGGAAGTGAGAGCGCGCTTTAGACGCTCCATTTCCCGCCGCAATTGGGCGCACATCGCATCTGATGCCTCGGCTTCTGAGCGCGCGCGTACAAGCTGTGTTTCCTTCGCCTTGATGGAGAGCATATCGCGTGTATGGTCCTCGATAAGCTGCGCGTTTTGGTTCCTAAGCTCTTGCACTTCGGAGTTGAGGCGGGAGCGATCTTGACGAAGATCATCGCATTGACGCAATAGGCGATCCTTATCAAGCCGTAATTCTTCCAATTCCGCCTTTTCAAGAGCAGATAGACCTGACTGGATGACTGGTTCTGGAGATTCAATGCGTTGGGCGGGTGCCGGTCTTCCAAGCGGGCGGCCCGCCAGGCCACGTCCACCCAAACCAAGCTTAGGCGCTGGAATGGCCTCCTCCTCCACTGGCGAGGGGGCTTGAACAAGAGGCCTTCGGGGTGAGGCAACGTTTGGCGGGGCTGCACCACCAGGGCCGGCGAGAGTTCTCTTTAATGGGGCTTTCAGACCGGGTGTGGCAAGCTTCGATGCTCCCAGTTTCGATGGAATGCTTCTAGCCGTTGGTTGTGGTTCTAGAGGCGCTGGTGCTTGTTGAGCGTAGACACTTGGTGCTGGCCCAGGCTTCTTTACTCCTGCCGACTTCTTGACCATCTTACGAGGCGGAGGTGCAGCTGCCTTTGGAGGTGCTGCTTGTGGAGGAGGTTTTGGCTTGTCCTTTGCCTTAACTTCAGCTGTATCAAAAAACTCCTTGATCTTCGTCTTTCTAATATCGTCAAGACCCTCAAGATGTGGTCCCATTGCGCGCTCGCCCATAATTTTCATAACTGTTCCCAACACCTCAGCCCCTCCCGATCTGAGAACTTCGCTGGATTCTGACAGAAGTTTCTTGCCTGCCTCAGCGATTGATGCCACTTCCGGTTTCGATGGAGCATCTCTCGTAGTTCTCAAAGCTCTGATCAAAAACTTCATTGTCCCTTCTTTGACTTGAGGATTCTTGTGCTTTAAGCACTCCAATGTTTCTTCCAAGCAATCCGTGAGGTTTGTGGCGAGGAAGACCTGATCAAGAGCTGCACCAAGTGCGTCTGAAACCGTGGCCTTTTTCTCCTTCAACCTTTCCATTATTGGCCCCATGACTATACCTCGATATTTATGAAAGGGCTTTCGAAGTCCCTTGGCCAGTACTTCGATACATTGCGCCGCGTTCGTGACCACTGCAACGTTTGCATCCTTCATGCTCTTGGCAAGGCCTCTTGCAATCTCACCATAATCTCCGTCTTTTATACGCGGAACATCTAGAACTTTGAAAAGAGCCTCCAGTGCCTCTTTTCGTTCTTTCCACTTGGAGGATGCTAACATTTCATGGAAGTCTGGCGCAACCTTCGACAAAACATCTTGGGGTTCAGCCAAGTCAAATACGTCGACTTCTGCCGGCTCCTCTTCGAAGTCACCCTCATCCTCAGCAGCTCCACCTGCACCTGGTGGTGGAGCTCGAGCAATAGCTGCTTGTTGGGATCGTAGTAGACGTTCTTGCTTAGGTGCGGGCTCAGCCTTCAGCTTCTCGAATTGTGATTCTAGATCCGTTTGTTGTGTCGGCTTCAGTTCTCCCCAGAACATTGGTTTCATCGCATCTCTAAGCCATCTATAGAACTCAACTGCCAGATTTGTAGCCTCTGCTCTGACATTCTTATCTGCATGGCCGAAAGCCTTGGGTAATATTTTCAACACGGGCTTTGGATCGACTGTCTTGCAGCCATAATTGTGGAAAATGGCTGTCAGAGCTGCCAAAGTTGCTGCTACGATTTTGGGTTGTTTGTTGGATAGAGCTGGGAGAAGGTCATCAACAACTGGTGCCGCGACGTCAAGTTCGATATACAGTAAGATAGCCTCAAGAGCAGAGGCTTTCGTTGCCGCTCTTGTTGATGAGAGGCCCTTTTCCACTAGAGAAATGATTACGTCCGATCGTGTCCTAATACGACTATTAAAAAATACAACTGAAGCCTTGATACATTATCTTACCTCGTACATCCTTCGCGACCTCCAAACTTCAGAAATGCACATAACGCAGCAATACCTTCTTGCTGTGCTGCAACGTTTGAGTCTATTACCGCTCCCTTCCACAGTCCAGAGTCTTGTATGAATGGGCGGAAAACAGGATCATGTTCATCTGGCGTGACCTCGAATTGTTTGGCGGCATCTTCATATCCGGCCTTTCGTACTTTCCAGTTCTGTCGAGTGGTCAGTTAGATGTCCATTCTTCCTCAAGACGTGAAGGCGATAACTTGTACCTTATGCTGAAATCTATCTGACAGTGGGAGGGAGCTGAAATCCTCTTCAGCTTCCGCCATGATTGCTTGACGGTAGGCTCGGACTGATTTCTATGAGAGGAGTCTACAACACGACAAGTTAGTTGACGTATGGAAGCAATGGCAGCCTCCATAATGAGGAAATCATGCCATCCTTTGACATAACATATTCAATACGCCTGCCACAGAGTGCTTGTCCAGGAGAAGGTTGGCTGCATACTTCTCGGAGTCGGCGCAAAGTATCTGTGACTGTTTGTTCTGAGTCCTGCGAGGGGTTCTTAGAACCCTTGAATATAATATTGATGTCGAACACGTCGCTATAATATGGTGAAGTCGATTTCGATAGGTCTGTGGCCGTTTCGATAGGCTGGTTGCTTAAGCTATCCGTTGAGTTCGCGATGAATATCTTGAAGTTCGTTTTGTGTTGTTGACATGCGTGCCGCATCCAGTCGCTAGGGTGATCGACAATATTTCGGGAGGTGCAGGTCACAATAGGAGGTCAGACTTCCCCACCAAAAGATAAATAAATCGTCATCGCAAGGCAATAGAACATCGCAACGTATCATACCAGTAGCCTATCTAATATCAGTTCCATTTTGCAAGCAAAGCAGAAGTATATCAAAGATCAGGGTGCTCAAACTGTCTCACCGCGGCATCGAGATCTTGTCCAAAGGCCAACAAGCTACCTGTCTCTACCTACAGCATATGAATCAAAGAGAACTTCACGGATAGTCGCAGAATTGCGCCACACAATTCCACATCATAGTCGTTTGTTATGCTTATGTATCGTCCACGACCACAGCAATGAGCCAGATCCTGACGCCGAGGCAGGCCGAAGAACTGTAAGAAGTCCCACATCGATCTCTATGCTGATCTGGCTAACTTTGCGCCTCAGACACAAATCCATAATAGCGTACCTGTCGTCGATAAATCTACCGGCGGAAAGTGTAGCGGCGTTGAAGGACGAACTGAAGATTGCAGAAGGCTTCGATGCTGCGACAAGCAAGAAATATGAGGGGCTTCTTGAGAAGAAGTGGACAAGTGTTGTCCGGTTGCAGAAGAAGGTGAATTCCACATCCCGCTGTTGCATGATAAGGCCTGACCATGATTATCAGATAATGGAGCTGGAGTCTCGAAACGCAAGTCTACAGAGCGAACTCGATTCGGCAACACCGACATCACTTTCGAGACGAAATCAAGATCCTACCACATGGCTACCTAGATCACCAGCACGGCATACCCTACAATCACATCGAGATCCTATCACATGTGTGGCATTCCATCCTATATTCTCATCATTAGCATCGGGCTCTGAGGATTACACCATAAAGATCTGGGATTGGGAGTTGGGGGAGCTAGAAAGGACTATAAAGGGGCATACAAAGGCCGTGTTGGATGTTGACTTTGGAGGCCCAAGGGGCGGCACGCTGCTGGCATCATGCTCTAGCGACCTGACAATAAAGCTATGGGATCCAAGTGATGAATACAAGAATATTCGGACGCTACCTGGCCACGATCATTCGGTTTCCGCAGTCCGATTTGTGCCTAGCGGTGCTGCAGGCTCACCTTCTTCTGGCAATCTACTTGTGTCCGCCAGTCGAGATAAGACATTGCGTATATGGGATGTCTCAACAGGCTACTGTGTGAAGACGATCAGAGGACATGCTGATTGGGTGCGAGATGTCTCACCGTCATTCGATGGCAGATTTTTACTTTCTGCAGGAAATGATCAAACGGCACGGATATGGGATGCTTCTTCGGGAGAACCGAAAGCAACACTGCTTGGTCATGAGCATGTGGTTGAGTGTTGTGTATTTGCGCCGCCAGCCAGTTACGGTAATCTCTCAACAATGGCTGGGTTGAAGAAACCGCCACCTGCAAGCAGTTCTGCGGAGTTCGTTGCCACTGGTTCCAGAGATAAGAGCATAAGGATATGGGATGCCCGAGGGACGTTGATCAAAACTCTTGTTGGCCACGACAACTGGGTCAGGGGTCTCGTTTTCCACCCCGGCGGCAAATATCTGCTAAGTGTCTCAGATGACAAGACATTACGTTGCTGGGATCTTGCACAAGAAGGAAAGCTGGTGAAAACATTAGACGATGCTCATGGGCATTTCGTCAGCTGCATCCGATGGGCACCTGGAGTCGTAAAGGATATGCCGGCTGGTACAAATGGCGAGGCGAACGGGACTGGGACGAACGGAGTGAAGAAAGACGATGCTGCGAAAGTGAATATCCGGTGTGTTATAGCAACAGGAAGCGTGGACTTGAACGTGCGTGTGTTTGCGTCATGAAAATCACGAATCCACGATACGGAGGGAATGGGATCGCGGAGTTGAAGGTTGCATCGCATTCTTGGCTCGCTGGCCATCGGAGTTTACTTGGCTAGGGACTGGCTACATATACCATCGCTGTTAGTTATTTCAGCATGACTATAAAACGATTCTCACGTTCAAAACGCACTGTATATTATAGTAATCTTCAAATGTTTTTGGACCTTGTTTTAGACTTAAAAAGGAGTTTGGTGCACGTGATCTTATTTCAATGTCACTAAAAACGCAAGGCCGAAGTTCTGCCTTGCATGACACAATAACATTGGCAGCCACAAGGGTCCTTCTAACCAACATTTCGTGTTCACCCAAACAACAACAATGTCACGCAGCATGAACGCCTTTGCTGCTGGCGACTCGTCATCTGAGTCCGAGTCTGAGCAGAATGACTTTCTGCATGTTTCAACAGACCCAAATGCAGATGAATTCGCCGACTACAACCCACGGAAGCGAAGGCGAACGGGGCGAGATGCGAAAGAGAGCGCAGCTTTAGGGATCTTTGGCAGCGAAAGTGAAGATGAGGGTCCTGGGAAGCGGTGGAAGAGTAAGAGTTTAAGGGGCAAAGGGATGTCATTTGTTCAATCAGGCCAGAAGGAACGAGATGTTGGTGAAGACGAGGAGGTCTACGACGAGGAATATGACGAAGAAGTCACCGAGGACAAGCATGGCGCATACCCGGAAGATGATGAAGATGTGGATATGGACGATACATCAGAAAAGCAGACAGCTGGACTCCGAGCAGGTCTTGGGGCGCAAACAGCATCTAGACCTGGTTTGGGCTCTGGTGGCGGAGGTGGATTGGGATGGCAAAGTCCTGCTGCGCGGACCATGGGGCTTGGAAGCGGCAGTTCGACAGCGTCACCTCTCGGTCTTGGATTCATGCCTTCCTCCGCTGCGATACCCATACTGAACAAGAACTTGGAAGATGAAATTCCTGCAAAACGAGTCGCAATGCCCAGCGCGTTCTCAACACCTACGACCACCAAGACTGGGAAATTTGCAAAAAGTACAACAATAAATACGGGATCATTTGCAGCAAGGATGATGGCGAAGATGGGATATAAAGAAGGCCAGGGTCTTGGAAGGGAAGGGCAGGGACGAAGTGGCGTTATCGAGGTTCAACTACGGCCACAAGGTGTTGGGTTGGGCGCTGTGAAGGAGAAGTCGAAACAAGAAAGGGAGGAAGAGCGGCGACAAGCTGCAAGGAGAGGCGAGGTGTTCGAGGATTCCGAGGAAGAGAAAAAGAAGAAGTCTCGGAAGGCAAAGATCAGCGGGGCGGATAGTGGTATAAGCACACCTAAACGACGCCCAAAACCGAAGTTTCAAAGTCTGCCTGAGCTCCAGAGAGCCGCGCCTGGGTTAAAAATTCCGGATGCTTTTACCCCTATTTTGGATATGACTGGACCAGGGCAGAAATACCTTACATCTACTTCGGGTCTTGCAACGCCAACTACTGGCGTCACTGAATCTACTGAGTTGGTGGAGGCTAGAAAGCTAGCACGACGTGCACAGAATGACTTGTCATCTTTTGTAGAGGAATGGAAAAGTCTGGAGGAGCGGAAAGCTTGGGTTGAACTGGAGATATTACAACAGCAACAGGTTATAGATGAACAGAGGAGTACTTCAGAACAATTGGGCTCAGCTGCAAAGGTTATTCAGGGGCTATCGGAAGCCGTTCGGGATGGACAATGGGATCCTGTCATAGAGGCATTGACGAAGCTTGAAAGTCTAGGAGTCGCTGGAAATGACGAGCTAGCAAGCGTCGCTGTCGCGGCCGTTCACCCCTTCTTCCGCGAGGCCATCGAAGGCTGGCAACCACTAGAGGACCCAAAGCTCAGCGGCATTGCCTCAGACGGCTTCGTGTCCGCCCTTCTCAGCATCCGAGAACTCCTCGGCATAATACCCGAATCCACATCCAGCTCCTTAACTGTCCAAAACCTCTCTCTCAACAATTCACACGCCACCCGCGCCCACAAAACCACCCCTTACGAGTCTCTAATCTTCACAGTCTGGTTTCCAAAAGTTCGCTCCGCCATAACCAACAGCTGGGACGTGCACGACCCCTCTCCCCTCCTCTCTCTACTTGACCTCTGGACGCCACTCATCCCTACATTCATACGGAGTCAAATCCTCGAGCACCTCATCGTCCGCAAACTCGACGAGGCGATCGCGAACTGGAATCCAAAGAAACGGTTACGGACCAGCAGCCTACCGCATCTCTGGCTTTTCCCATGGCTACAGTATCTTCCTGCGCACCACCTCGATTCACGTGCCTCCTCTGGCCTTGTCGCAGATGTGAAGCGTAAATTCCGTGTCCTAATCGATAGCTGGGATTTCCGACGCGGTGTTATTCCTGGACTTACTCAATGGCGGGATCTCTTGCGTCCATCATCGTTGAGTAAAGATGATTCCTGGACGCCACTACTGCTCAACCATGTGCTCCCCAACTTGGCGAAATATCTTCGCACCAATTTCCAAGTCGCGCCGCAGGACCAGGAACCGTACATGAAGACGCTACAGAATGTATTTGAGTGGAGAGAGATCCTTGGGGATCGGATTATGGGACAGCTACTTGTGGACGAGCTGTTCCCGATGTGGCAGGATGTGCTGCATCAGTGGCTCACTCTAGGTGGAGTCAATTACCTCGAAATCCGCGACTGGTTTGATTTTTGGCGCCGCATCATACCGAAGGAGATATCAAATGTCCCGGTTGTGAAGGCAGAGTGGCAGAAGGGAGATGAGCTTATTAACAAAGCGCTGGATCTCGGTGAAAGAGCGAAGACGGACTTGCCTGCGCCGGCCAAACCGAGCAGGGCGCCCCGTCTCGCTGCTCCGCCAGTGGTCCCTGAACCAGAGAAGAAACTTGAGAAACCGGAGCAGGAAGAGGTGTCATTCAGGCACCAGCTCGAGGATTGGTGTATGGCAAGAGACCTGCAGTTTATTCCAGAGAAAAGCAGGTTGGAGGCCGGTGGGCCAGTGTATCGCATCACTGCGGCTGCTATCGGCAAGGGTGGCGTTCTTATTTACTTGCGTGGTGATAGCATATATGCCCAGATCAAGCGTGGGACATGGACGCCGCTGGGAAAGGAAATGGATGCGTTGTTTGAGCTGGCTCATAGATGAGCGAGCAAGGGAGGCGTATTGTGTGTGTGTATGTAGATAGATCCGAATAGCAGGCAATCTGCGATGATAATACTGTTAATGATATCAAGACACCTCTTCGGGTCTCCACGCTTCTAGTCTATCTCGATCTCTATCGTTCTATGTTTCTATATTGTCCCATCTGCACCATTATGCATTTCCATCTTCCTCTTCCAGATCCCCCACCAGCAATGCACCCTTGCCCTCTCCCCATTCACCTCCCAATCATCAAATCCATATTCGTCTCCATGGTGTAGCAATTCAAACCCACGCTGACTCAGAAGATCTTTCAGCTCCTCCCCCATAGCTCTCGTCGGCTCATCCCGGAGCGGAAATCCAACAAGCACCCTGGCACCCTCATCATGCGCAAGACACCCATCGATGGCCGGCGCGAGCAGAGCAGGATGTTCTGTCGAATACAGCGGATCCGCGGCTAGCACGACATCGAAGTCTGAGTGGTGCGAACGCACAGTGGACCAATCCAGTTCCTGCACGCTGAGGCTGCCGCCTCGCTCTTCAACAACCGGACGATTCGTCTCGACGTTCTTCGCCAGGTTTGGAACGATCTCGGGCAGGTCAGTGAGCGTAACTGATGTGGACCAGAGAGCAGAGGCGCAGAGGCCGGCGAGACCTGTGCCGGAGCCGAGTTCGAGGATGCGCGGAGATGAGGGGGAAGAGAAGATATGGGAGAGGTGGTCGGAGGCGATGGAGGAGAGGCGCTGGGAGAGGAGGAAGGCGGACCCCCAGGTCTTGAAGCCGAGATTGTCGCCTGTGAGGGAGGGTTCGTGGAGGGAGATGGAAAGGGGTGAGGTGGACGGCGAGGTGGAGGGAATGGTGAAGGTGCGGGATATGGATGGCATGCCTATGGTTTTGTCAGCACTAGCTACGCCTTATATCGAGATGATACTTCTTCTGAGTTTGCACGTGGCAAAAATCAAACTTGAGTACGAAGAGGTTCAAAAAGAGATAATGGTTTACCAGTTCTCCCACTCCTTTCGCTCAGCCTCGAGCTAGCCTCTTCCCACACTTCCGCCTGCTCATCTTCGCTGAGCCATGAGAGACTATTTGATACGATCTTGGTGAGGTAAGCTGCGATTGCGTTAACGTCTTCTTTCGGTTGATACTCTGTTTCAACGGCATCCCAAGAGACAACTTTGAGTTTTAAGCTTTCCAAGGCGGCGCTGAGAGCGGAAAAAGAGGGTTTGGTATACAGTTGTGGGAGGTCGAAGACTGATGAGATATTAGTATGGCAGTATTTTTGAAGTTTCATTATGTGAATTTACCATTTATTGGCTCGTTGCTCTTGGATACCTCGCTAGGCCTTCGAGGTCTCAACACAGCCTTTCCGATTGCCATCTTATGCACTGATTAATTTCTCCTCTTACTTCCGAATTCGATCTGAGAGAATTCCAGTACTTTGCGCTCATAACAAAAAGACAAGAAAAACAGAAGAAAACCAGTCTAGAAAAAAGAAAAAAAAATCTACAGCAAAAAGACAAACATATACGTTCGATATAAAGATAAAGAAATAAGCTTACCACCGCCGATTAGAAATTCTCAAATATTGATAGGTTTGCCGCCAGGGACCAACTGTCGGATTAGGGTTTTCCCGTAATTTAGCGCCAAGCGCGACTATCGTCCCTGAGTCGTCTGCAACAGCAGGAGCTGTCATCAAAATATAATGATGTTGTAAAATGCGGATCTAAAATGAGTATATTCACCCTTTAGAAGTCACTTGAAGGATGATAATAGTCCAGGAAGATGATTCTGGGCATCTTTTATGCTAGATTCCTTCCTCAGCAAGGTAAGCTTTCGACGTCCTTGTGTCATTGGGTGTCAATCTTTTATCTTGCGGAGACTGTATAGCTCAGTTATGTTATTCTGTTGTTATAGCTACCATAATGCCGTGCCTGCCCTTCTTTGTTATATTCTTGTCCTGCTGCCAGTGTGGATATATCTCAACACCACGCATACATTGGATTTGTACGGAATTTTATGGCTGACACGTGCCAGGAATCAAAATCGTCCATCAAAATCCTCCAGGATGCATTGTACCGGAAGAAGGCGCTGAGAATGCGCAACTCATAAACTTTGAAGCAGTTACCGAGTTCGTCATCCCTCGGCAGGCGTTCTGCAACCGCTATATCACAGTTCGAGATCCTAGCGGGCAATATCGCATTCTCGGGTTCCCAGTCTGCGTCCATGACGAGAAATACGCTCGAAACGAATTCATTTTCAATTTCGGCATCGTCACGTCTACTCAACATGATATGGTGCCCTATGAGCCTGTGGTGCGGAGACTCGCTACAACCTTCACAGAGATGGAAGTGCAAACGCAATTTCTCAGCCAGGAAGGCATAGACGAAAATTCAGGTCGTCGCTCTATTGGGGCTCTCCTTGAGATCATCAGGGAAGACCTCAACAACTACAATGAATGCATGATTCCTGTCGATGTCTCCAACACCATCAACATGAAGCTCTTCCCCACCCAGAACGACCCTCCACCTGTGAAATCCTGGCACGTTCCCATCGCCAAGATCAGATTCGACGAAATAGTCGATGACCGATGGGATCTGACGATGCGAAAAGTCATCCCGAATATCGATGGCATCAGCGATGTGCGCCGCATTGCGCAGAAAGCCGACGTATCACTTGACCTTACTAAGCTAGCTTTACAGCATTTGCTCTACTATAAAACGATCATGCTTGTGGATATGTTCTTCTTCAGCAATATCTATGCGCTCACGCCTCTAATTAGGAATTTCGTCAACAATGTCGACGGGATGCAAGACGAATGCGCCGCCTACGTCTTTACAAACCGTCCCAAAGGCGTAGGTTATTATCTCTGTCGACTCTTCGGGACTTTTTCACAAGGCCGCACGCTCAAAGAATGGATGAAGATGCACATGGATGAGGGGCTAGAAATCATGGACGGCCTCGATGTGCGGCGGTTGGTGCAGTTCGGCGTCATCAAAAGCATCTTGAGAAGAGTGCACAAGTTTCCCGTGTCAAGTCAGTATTTGGCGGGACTGGTGACGGGAGAGAGTAAGATCAAACCGAACGGGGAGGGCGATCCATTGCAGAAGTATACGGATGGTATTCATCATTTTGACCAGATCATTACGGAGTTGAACGTGAGCGAGCAGAATATTATGAGAGGGCTGAGTCAATTGCCGGCGAAGGATGTGCAGATATTGTATCGATGACGAGGTTATCGATAGGAGGCTTCGTCTTCATCATCATCATCATCATCATCATCATTTTTCTTCATTGAATCCGAACGTCTCATGATACAAATGACGGGAAAGTGCATCTGTTTTGAGACGACCACACATATTGTGAAAGGTCTACACGTGACCTTGCTGGCCATTTCCGTGGTAGGGCAGCGGGTGGGTTCGGGGATTACGGATGAATCCCCGTCCATGTTCGGTCGGAGTTTACAAGTACAGTAAGCACTAGCACCGCCCAAAGAAGTCTAGCCAGGAACAGAAGCAAGCAGACTACATGGAGAGCAAATTGCTCTTGTTGGAAAAGAACATCAGCGACACAACAGAGGGGATACATACATACATATCAACTACTCCGCACTGAAAAGCTGAGAATTACATACATACATTGGAGATTTTCAACAAGGAGACCTTGTGTCATCAGATACAGCCGATTTATTCTATACAATCGGAGATGTGAAACTTTACTCCGTCGCAACATTCTCCGTATTTCCAAGCCAAACCGTTGGAGCCGGAGACTAATTTGAAGTGATGTTCGAAGGATCAATAATAGCGACTTTTGTCATGCTATCTACTCGGCCGTAGCCTCATCGTACTCCGTACTGCGTAAGATATGACACGTCAAGTACGGAGTACTTCGTAGTGGAAAGAAACGCGACGAGATTTGCTATTATTAACGACATGAGAACTACGGAGTAAAAGACATCATCACCTTCACACTTTGAGTCGTACATCGAGCACATGGTCGCCGCGAGTCTGCGCGGTGCGCGTTACGTGCACACATAGAGAGAGCATCAATTCTCCTATTCTAGCGATGCTGATATTATCCAAGATGAGCATTCATACATACCGCTTCATGCAACCCTGACGGTAGGGCAGACATTCGACCGTCTTACTCCGCAGCAACTGCACAGGGCACTGAGTAGCGTATGCTAAATCATAACCTTACACAATAATATGTGTACATATGTGGGTATATATGTACATATATACTGTATGTAGGTACATATATCGACGACTTTCCAACAGGCGCATTTTGAGGCCCACTGCTGGTGGATAAACGGCAGAATGCACAAAGCGGCGTCGCCGTGGTTTTGTTTTGATTCCAGGGTCCTTCGTCTTCTCGCCTGCATTGGACCCCTGATCCTCATTTCGTTCCTCGGATGGCCCTTCGTATGGAGCCTAGCCGCTCCGGAAATCGAGCGCCAAGCTTTGTTGGGTTATTCTCGCATCTCGCATCTCGCATCTCGCGGGATCCCAGCAGTTCACGTTTAATCATGGCTAAATGGCGCTCCAGACTCGATACGAGTGGTCAATTTCGTCGGGATCCAAGGATCCAAACTCATCGATGCTTTTCCCCACTCGCAGCGTGCGTGAGGCTCCCCTGTGTTCTCTGACCACTGGCCAATGTCAGCCCCTGAATCGGCCAACGTCCAACATCTCCCGCCTGCCTATTTGGCTATTTGGGCCCATCTGCCAACCACGAACCTCGTCCGACCAGTCTATAGACAGCCTGGCCAGGCATCGTCCTCATCATGCTAGCATCATGCCCATGGCTTTTATCTCCATGGGGTCTCCAAGTAGCTAGTGTACGGCACAGCAGGCAGCGTAATTTCTCACTTTCTCGCTCAGAGACCCTGCTGACAGCCCACCCACCGTCAGTCAGCCCGTTGGCAGCCATGTCGTCGCCACGATATCCTCCTCCCGTCTCCTCTCTCCTCTCTTCTCTCTTCTCTCTTCTTTCCTTAACACTCACGACCTCATCGCCGTTACTCCTTCTAGCGGTATCTTCACTGTACCGTGCAGACGTTTGTTTGCGTCCTTCCCGTTGACGATCGGTCAACATCACACTCTTTACACGGCTTAGGCCATCTCACCATCTTTTTTGCCCTATTTCAGTCCTTCGTTATTCGTAATTTTGAGCATAATGGGTTTTGCCAAGGCATTCGCAGCCGCGGCTGCTTTCGCGACTCTCGCGAGCGCGGCGAGGAATAATGTCGCCATGTACTGGGTACGATATGATATGATATGGAAAGAGGTTACAGATTCCGGATGGCTGCTAATGCTGAATTAGGGTCAAGGGCCAGGTCAAGACCGACTGTCCCATTTCTGTGACACCAACGATGCAGACATCATCCCTATCGGTTTTATGAACTATTTCCCAGCTGAGGCAAACGGCTGGGGAGGAACCAACTTTGGAAATCAGTGCTGGGGCTATGATACCGTGTACAATGCACCAGGTTATCACGGAGTTGACGATGACTCAAAGGACAAGCTCCTGGCACACTGTGCGAATCTGGCACAGGACATCCAATACTGTCAAAGCAAGGGAAAGAAGATCCTCCTATCTCTTGGTGGCGGTAAAAATACATATACACTTACCGGCCGTGCCGACGGAGAGAGGTTTGCTGAATTCTTGTGGAAGTCTTTTGGTCCACTTGATCAAGCTTGGGTTGCTGCAGGAGGCGCACGTCCTTGGGATCCTCTTCCAGGTACTGTGGGCGGAACAACTATCGTAGATGGATTCGACTTTGACATTGAGTTCGCTTCAACCGGTAAGAATGCTTGCTATGTATTTGAGTTATATGCTAAACCATTTAGATAACTCTGCCGGATATATCGGCTTGATCAACAAGCTTCGCACCTATTTCCCAGCAGGTAGCAACTATCTCATCACTGGCGCTCCTCAGTGTGTTGTCAATGATGTGGCAATGGATCAGATGATCAACAAGGCCAAATTTGATATCATCTGGGTTCAATTCTATAACACCAATGGCTGCTCGCTCCGCGACTGGACGACCGCCAACCCTAATTATATCCAAACTGGCGTCGAAAATACCAAGAGCGGATTCTCTTTCGACAAGTGGTACGATCGTCTTCAGATTCAGAATGGAGCCAGCAAGGATGCCAAGCTCATGATCGGTACTCTTGGGTCAACAACCGCCGGCGGTGCCAGTTTCTATCTGACCCCAGTTGAGGTCGCAGCAGTCATCAAGGCTTACTACTGCAGGCCCAACTTTGGTGGTATCATGATCTGGGAGGCTACTTATGCCGACAACAACAAGATCAATGGCGTTCCTTTCCAGACGTACATTAAGGCGACTTTGAATTCTATGCCAAAGTGTCCATCTGATCCAACAAGCACGTCTTCCACTGTTACATCGACTACGACCAGCGCCTCCTCGTCGACTTCGTCTACTGCAGTCACCACAAGTTCGTCTTCGTCTTCTTCGTCTTCGCCTTCTTCGTCTTCGTCTTCGTCTTCGTCTTCGTCTTCGTCTACTGCAGTCACCACAAGTTCGTCTTCTTCTTCGTCTTCTTCGTCTTCGTCTTCATCTTCCATTGTTCCAACGACGACTATCTCTTCCAGCTCATCCTCATCAACGGTTGCTTCCAGCACCACCGAGGCTTCGAGCACTTCGACAACCGCTGTCGAGACGACTCCGACTACGTCTTCTGAGATTTCTTCAAGCACTGCGGCTTCGAGCACTTCGACAACCGCTGTCGAGACGACTCCGACTACGTCTTCTGAAATTTCTTCAAGCACTGAGGCTTCGAGCACTACCACGACCGCTGCCCCAACTAGTTCTTCTGCCGTTCCAACATGTGGACCAGGATCACCAGCATCATGGAGCTATGTCGGTTGTGTCATCGATGGCAACGCACGCACCCTTCCTTTTAGTGGCCAGGTGCTCGGTGGCCCCGCCGCTGTGACGAACGAGGGCTGCCAAGTAGCTTGCGCCGCTGAGGGCTACACTCTGGCCGGAACTGAGTACTCCGGAGAGTGTTACTGCGGTAACGAGTTTGCCAACGGTGGCGACATCGATCCCGCTGGAGAAGCTGCATGCAACATGCCATGTTACGGAGACGAGTCCACCATCTGCGGTGGATCGTATAGATTGAGCGTTTATGAGTTTAAGGAGCCGAGCTGCAGCTCTTCTTCCTCTTCGATTGCCAGCTCTGCGACAAGCACTTCGTCTGACGTTTTGACCACATCGACGACCTCTTCCGAAATCTCCAGCACGACTGAAGCCTCATCCACTTCGACGACCGCTATCGAGACAACTTCGACTTCGTCTTCTGAGGGTTCCTCAAGCACCGAGGCTTCGAGCACTTCATCTGAGATTTTGACCACATCAACGACCTCTTCCGAGATCTCCAGCACGACTGATGTCTCAGCCACTTCGACGACCGCTATTGAGACAACTTCGACTTCATCTTCTGAGGGTTCCTCAAGCACCGAGGCTTCGAGCACTTCGACTTCAGAGATTCTGACCACGACTTCGTCTTCCGAGATTTCATCTTCGACTGAGGCCTCCAGCACTTCAAGCATCGAGAGTACTTCATCCGCGGAACCAACGGCCAGCTCTTCCACCTCATCTTCCGTCTCCGAGTCAACAACCTATGTCCTTTCATCCAGCGAGTCCAGCATCTCTGTTACCGCCCCTCTTACGACTGGACCTTCGACGACTCCAATTATTTCCACCACCGCTCCGTACTCCAACTCCTCTATCCCTCTCCCCACGACCTACCCAACCCTCACCAGCACCATTATCACAACTTCTGTGTACACCGTGACTTCATGTGCCCCAACCGTAACGTCCTGCACCAAGGGCGCCGTCACGACCGCAACCATCACGAGCTACACCACTTACTGCCCGGGGCCAGCGCCAACATCCGCGCCAATTTCCACCTCGAAGGCCGCGCCAGTCACCGACTACACCACCAGCACCGTCTTCACCACAATCGTCTACACCGTGACTGCCTGCCCAATCACCGTGCCTAGCTGCCCACAAAGCGAGAAGACGACCTATGTGACAACGCAGACGAAGTTCCTGTACACCACCGTCTGCCCCGTTGTGCCAAGCCCGACCTCTACCACCCCAGCTGCCCCAGTCGTCGTCGTGACCTCGGTGCCAGTTATCCCAACTCCGGCAGTCCCAGCGCCAGTCATCCCAACCTCGCTGGCCCCAGCGCCAGTTAAGCCATCCAGCAAGCCGGAGAGCTACACCACGCTCTCGAGCACCAGGACGTCAATCATCTACGTCACCGTCCCTGCCAGCACGAGCTACACCACAACCCAGCCCGTTGTCCTTGAGACGCACTATGTCGTCCCAACGCCGAAGCGGGAGACGCCGATCAAGCCGACTGGCACGGGTGCGATCACAACTGGCACAGGTGCGATCACGAAGCCAAGCAGTCCGGTCTTCACGGGCTCTGCCAGCCGTGTTGGTGGCTCAGTGTTCGCTGCTGCGGTTGTGGGATTGGTTGCGTTGATGATGTAGAGTTGAGTTGAGATGCGTAAGTTGGGAAAGAAAGGTACAAATGGGAAATGATGCGGCAGAACGGGTAATTTTCAGTTCTTTTGGAGCATATTTCTAGGGATCTATATATGCAACCGGTACATTTGTGGCCACATGAATAGCTTTCCGCAGAGAGCATGTGGGAGTGTAACCGAGAACAAGCATAGAATAGGTGGTTGCGTTTTCTGTAGTCTTTTGTTTTAGTGTTGTTTCTGGCGAGTTTGTTGGCATGTTATGTTATGTTATGCTATGTATCAGAATCAAAAATCAAACTAAGGCCTCAAGCCATCCATATGCCGCAGTCGTCAGAATCCTGGGTCCGCTTTCACCTCTGTCGCAAAATTTCGGCCTTGAGGTGAGGAAAACCAACGCGTGCTATTTATTCTCTGTCTACAAATCTGAGATATCTCCTGCACAAATTTGAAATCATCGCCAAACATCTCATACCTATCTCACGACCCATCCTCTACGCCCCCCTATCCTCCCTCTCACGAATCCCTCATACACCGACTACAACAACCGAATCCACCCTGCCCTATTCCGACATGCCCCATCATCCGGCAGCAGCGTATCTGGCTCCGGCTCCGCCAACACCTCCCTCGCCCTCTCCCCGCCCTCGCGAACCGCCTCGGCGCTCGCGCGCAGGACCTTGATGCCGCTTCCCTGCACGCCCCAGTCGGCCCATTCTCCGTCGCCATCGACGGGTCTGGCTCGTGGTGGTGCGGAGGGGGGCAGAGGGAGGTTGGGCCGGGGCTTTGGATCAGCGAGGGAGGCGACGCCGCGTCTGATGGGCGCGGGAGCCGAAGGTGGGCGGGGCGCATTAGGCTGTGGTTTCGGGGCGTCGTCGATCTCCGGTGTTCTGCCAGCGCCTGTGCCTGTGCCTGGGATCAACGGGCTTGGGTTACATGGCGCCTTTAGTCCAGTGCTCGGGGGCACGATGCTAGTCAGCAGATCCTTTAAATTGATATTCTTCTTCATGATAATGTGAAATTTCGGCACGGCGAAGGATGGCGGAGCAGATATCGTAGCTTGTTGTGTCGCCGCGCGCTCTTTGACCGGTGCGTCGCGCGCGTTTTCGTCGTCTGGGATTGATTGGCGGGCAGTAACCCAGATATATTCGTCGGTGACGGGGCCATCGTCAGGTCGGAAGTGAGAGTCGACGGCCGCACGCGACGAGGAGAAGGTGGGGGTGTTCATGGGAGGGATGGGGATGAAGGCCATGGCTTGGAGGATTGGGTAAGCTATGCGTGTGAGATCGAATGGCGGGGATATCGTGCTGCTATCTTCTAAGCTTGTGGGATTTGGAAGCGGCGCTGCCTCAACTTGATCGATATGATGCTAGATATCGAGGAGTATTCAAGATATTTCGGTGTTTGTATGTCTGTGTCTGGAGAGATTGTGAGCATGAGGGAGAATAGAGAAAGGAGACAGGAAAGGGGAGTTATATGCTCTTCAGGCGCCATGAATGGCATGGTTGATCCAAACTGCGATGGTGAGGTTGCGAATGAATGTAAAGATTCAAAACTCACGTTCAGGAGAGGTTTTCATGATCCAAGAGATGAAAAGCTCACTCAGTATCACCCTCTATCTGAGACGAAACGGCCATTTTCCCCTCAAGAATCCATTCTCCCCAATTACAAACTCACGCATTACACTCCAGCACTCTATGTCACAATCCGCTTCAGTCACACTCAAGCAGACAGAAAAGTTCGAAATGATTTTTTTTACCCCTATCCTGTCCCAACACCGCCTTACTACGAAAACACCGAAAACAGAGAAACAAAAACGCCAAAATTACTTCCAGCCCACAATAGCCTACATCCCAAAATCATCGGTTCCAAAATCATCGATCCCAAATGTATCAAAATGCCGTCATAGCTCTGCGCAGTCCACGTACTATTTACATGGTTAGAGTCTGCGCAGTTCCACTCGGTAGTTGTACTGTATCATCCATCATTATCCGTAATCCGTAATCCGTAATTCGTAACGTCGTAAAAACAAAAGAAAAAAGAGTTTCAAAACATCGCGTCGGCCAATCCCTCGAATGCCGAATCCCAGTCCGTTCGTTGCAGGTAGTCTTCGAAGCTCTCTCTCTTTGGATCGTAATTGTTGGTTGTTTGTTCGTTCACAGTTGTTTCCAACAAATTAGTGCTTGCTGTAGCAGTTTGTTCCAAAAAAGGGGTAGCCATACCCGTCTCCAAAACTCGGCCCATCGCTTCCATCGCCTCGATTTGCGGATTTGTTTCAAAGGGCCACTCCTTCGAAAAATCCGGAACAAGCGTGTCAACTTCCATATTAGCAGAGTGTTCAAGTGATCCAGTGCCCGAAGAAGATTCGACGCCAGCGTCGAAATTGTTGTTCATCGTATTCTCCAAATTGAGGTCAGGAAATAAACCGAACAGATCCCCAGTATTGGCGGCATTTTCAACAGTGTCCCAGTTTTCCTTTTGAGCCTCTGACAGTTGTTCCCGAGGCAAAACAGAGTTGGAAGTTCCCTCACCTGCATCTAAGGAAGGCTCCGGTGTGTCAGCGAGCTCTGGCGAGAACAAATCGTCCAAAGAATCAACTCCAGCATCTGTACTATGAGGCACATTATCAGACAGATTCTCTTGTTCCCCCATCGGCCGGTCAATCTCTTCTATTGACATCTGCAGCTGATTGAACACTTCTTGATTACTTTGTCTCATGCCAGAAGTATCGTTTGACTCAATGCCCAGGTTTGACGTTGGCGGAGCATCTGGGAGGGTTTCGTGAGTCGACTGAGACTGAGCAGGAATTTCAGGCCTGCCGACGGAGAGTGGAGATATGTCCCTTTCTTGTTGCCTGTGAATTATTGCCGAACCATGCTGAGTGTCTTGTGCAAAAATTTGCCGATTTGACAGCGGTCCGGGCAATACGACACCGTTAAAGCTGTTGACGGGAGGTCCAAGTTGTGTATCCATCTGCAGCAGAGCCGGGTCAATATTTGCATCGATTTGTGGCACTTGAGTGACAAGCTGTTGCTGTCCAGGCCGAAGATGCAATTGACGATGATTTCCATTTCCTTGAGTCCCGTCCTGATTATTCTGCGCTGGCTGGTATGAAAGTCCACCGAATGGAACCTGGCTACCATTTTGCTGCTGTCCAAAAGGATTTTGGCCGTATGGAGTTTGATCGCTCTGCCCATTTAAAGGTAAAAAGTTCGCAAATCCGTTTTGTGGCGGTGCAGTCATCGATGGCTGAGATATTCCATTGTAACCATTTGCCCATCCTTGATGAAAACCCGGCTGTGGAAAGGAAGTCGGCTGATATCCTGGGCCCTGGAACATATTTCCAAGATGCTGTGGGTATTGATAGAAACCAGGCTGGAAATTCTGCTGTGGGAAAGGATACGCTGGGGCCAAATTTGAATTTGAAAACCCCATTCCATTCTGGGCAGGGTACTGAGAATAATACCCCGGAGGAGGCTGAGGCGCATATGACTGAGGACTTCCTTGAAAACCGTGCATCTGTCCATGAAATTGGCTGTTGACATGAGGCTGGCCAACTGGATGGGTGGAGTTCAACAACGAAGACTGCAGCTGCTGTTGCCCGTTCTGCTGATTCGAGAAAGGTTGGCCTTGAATGCCAGTGCCTTGAGGCCCGTGGATTTGCTGAGAAGACGCCGGAGAAACATGCCCTTGAATTAGCTCTGGACCATTTGACCTCGGAACTGCTCTTCGTTTCGGGGAGTCTTTTCTCGGGAGATCGAAGATCAAGGGACCGGAAGTCATAGACGCTGATCGTTTACCTGAAGCGCTTGGACGACTCGAACTCGCCGATGACCCACTCGAGCTGCTGCCATGCACTGAGGAGAAGTTGCTGAGCACGCTGCAGCACAATTAGTAGCTATTTTTCAAAGTCGGGAGGGGTAACTAACTTGAATCGTGGCTGGGGACCAAATCTACCTATGATGTAGTAGATTTCGTCCAAGTTAATGCCACTTTCGTTTGCAGCTGTGAGAATATCTTCCGGGCTTTCACCAAGAGCCGCACGATCGAGAACTGGATTGACGAGGGGGCTTTCCGCGGTGTAATCCGAGTATCTATCAAAAATTAATTGCCAAAATTGACTATCGATGAAGATTGTCTCATACCTCTCCTGCAGTTTACCATACTTGACGACAACAAATTCAATGCACTTTGCAACCGGCTCGACACGTGGAGCCCATTGATGCCCTGGGAACCTTCGGTTGACGGCCGGAACGATTTCAGCGTCTTTGGCGCCAGCATCATGACGGCCCAGGACGTATCCGATCTTGCCCGGCACGTCTTCCCAATACTTCTCCTGGGTATATCTTGTTCTCACTGTCAGCGATCTCCGCTCACATGCAATATTTGAAGGAGAACGGAGACAAGAAAGACGCTGCCTACTCTTCTCGCCGGAAGTTCGATCTGCAGTACTTGATACTGCTTGGCCTCGTCACATGCTTGGCGCCCTTGAATTTCTCCTGAAAGATCTCGAAGATCTCTTCGTCCTTCATTCCCTGCTCGGCCATCATAAACACCCACAAAATCTCCTCCGTCGACCATTTTTGTGTCCCAACCATTGTGAGGAACAGTATGTGAATAAAAAAACAATGGAGTGTTGGAATGATTGCGGCGAGACTCGTAAACTTAACTCTGGCAACCCGAATCACTGGTCAAACCAGGCGAACGGTTGCACTGGAGCGGACTGGAAATCTTCTGGCGGCCGGAGGGAGGTGAAAGGTATTGCAAGTATTGCTTTGATATTGGGACCAGCCCTGGATTATTAAAATTGATGATAATGATGACAACCGTGTCTGTTAATGATTAATGTTGTGACAACCTGAAGAGAAAAGAGAAAGGGAAGGAGGAAGAGAAGAGTTTTGGGCCATGATATATTGGCCTGGAGGTCTCGAATGAATCACTTCCGTCGAGAAGCCCTGAATCATCGACGGTGACAGATAGGGGGTAGAATCGGCAAGAGGCCATATCGAGAGGCAAGTGAAGTGAAGATAAGTTTGACTTAAGACACATTTCACAGTAAGGACATTGTGATGTCGACACATGATCACAGTGTGACGTTAACGGCAAAATAGGGGAGAGGAAAATCAAGGCAATGCTGCTGAGATGTTAAGCCGACGACGGCCCTCATGGCTGCGTCTTGCTAATTAAGCTATAAGAAACATCTAGCAAAATAATATCATAAATGAATATATATAGACTGGGGCTCTCAAAAGATCACGTCTGCAGTCTTCAAGCTGTCATTTTATGCCCAACATGCCAACAATGAGTGTGGAGTCGAGTGTAGAGTTGAGTATGAAATAACATATATAGACGAGTTGAATATATCTTAAACAGAAGAGATTGAAACAGGCAACAAAAGTTAAGTAAGTAATGCCCTAACGATGTCCAAGTCTAATTAGCTCCTGTGTTCTACTATCTCCGTGAACGCATGGCCTCACCTGATTGTCTTCCTTCCTCCATCCAAAATGCTCATTCTTGCTCCCCTTTGCAGCAATTCACTTGTCTGGACAGGCTCGATACCTTATGAGATTAACAATACAGCCCCTATTCTCATCTAAGCTTTTCGTCACCAAAACACCATAAAAAGGGGAAGGAGCCTCGTCCACCCCTTCCTGTCACCTTCCATCCCATCCACCCATGCTTCCTCCATAATCCCATCTCCGTATCTCTCCAACATTTGGGGCCATAGTGGAATGTATAATGCATGATATGAAGTCGGTAATGTTTGCCCAGTCACGGATTGTATCCTTCGGAGTATGCAAGTTCAATCCAGCACGTAAACAGGAAATAACTGCAAGTAACATAAAACGACACTTCCACTCGACACTTCCACTCGACACTTCCACTCTACACTAATGAAAACAACCAAAAAGCTGAACCCTCCAAAAGACAAAAAAAAAGTTAACAACGGCAAGCGACAAAACAAAAAGGAAGAAATATAGGGGGAGAGAATGAAGAGATTGTTTGCTGTTGCTGTTGGTGAATTGAGGGAATGGAGATGAGAGTTGTGGTAGATGAGGAAGGAAGGCATGGAGGGACGACGAGGGACATGCAGCTATCAGTTTGCCGCCGTAGCAATTCGCAGTTGTGAACAAACAAAACTGTGAAAAACGGAGAAGCTCACAATCTGATGCTGGTCTCTTCTCTCATCCTGGCCTATTCGGCTCACAAAGGACCCCTTTCTTTCATTTTCACCATGTAATAAGTGATCGATGATTTCTCAACCTCCCCTTAGAGACTCCGACACCAATTCACCCCTCACCTCTGAGACTCCTTCTACGTTCACAAGCTTAAACAATCCACCATCTCTCGCCCTCTAGAGCGGTAGTTTAATTAAAACAACCTATTGTCCACTGCCCTCTGGGTTGCGTGTTTAACTTTACTTCATTCGAAAAGTAATAACCCCTAGGGTTTTCTCAAGCCCTCACTTCAGAACTTGAAAATCAGTCGCGGTTCTTTTTTGTCCTTTTTGCCCCTGACTGTGTTGCACCTGTTTTTGCACATGGAGTCGCATTCTTCACCGTCACCATGAACAGCGATCGAGCGAGCCAGCCTGGCCATCTTCCTCCCATCCCCTCCTTCACAGCTCCCCGTCTCCCCGTCTCCCCGTCTCCCCGTCTCCCCGTCTCCCCGTCTCCCCATCTCCCCATCGTCCCATCCCCCCCCCACCCTCTTCCTCCCTCCCCCGCGTCAGAGAGGGTTCATAATCAAAGTCTTTCACCCTCGACAAACACGCAGCTAGCTAGATGGACTGGAGGAAGCTTCTTCTTGGAGCTTGCGGCTCTTCTGCCTCTCGGCGCAAAGAGCTTAAAGAGCGGCCCGCGGATGAGATCTTTGAAATAGACATAGACATCTCACAACGAAAGCCACCAAGAAGCGCGCGGAAGACCTAGAATCGTGGCTCTGATTTCCCGACATTGACTTATCTTATGTACAATGCACGCCCTGCCCTGCCCTGCCCTGCGTTACGCTATTTCTTACCCCATATGCACATGCACAAGCCAACACCGTGCCACCCGGTGGTCCCATGAACGAGAAATATAAACAGCCACATACAGCGACATCGACACCGACACCGACACCGTCCATCCATCCAGCCACAAACCAGCCATCAACTCCCGCTTGAAAATCCCCGCAACACCCCTCCCCTCCCTCTCTTCCTATCTTCCAAGATTGATTCGGCCCCTTCCCCGTTTCTCTCCTCCGATCTACCCACCCCCTCCCCCACTACTCCACAACCCCGAAGAACCCGCTCGCCTCCTCGATCCTCTCATCCCCATTCGCAAAGTCCCAGCCCACAATCACCGGCATCTGGCTACAGCAGATGATCCTCCTCGCATCGAACTGCAGCTTGAACACCCTCGCCATATTCGTATTATTCCCGTTGCCGTTGCCGTTGCCATGCGCCTGCGCCCCGCCCATCGCATTCGCCAGCGCCGCCTGCTGCGCTTGCGTCGCTGCGGCCTGTGCTTGCTGGTGCGCCTGCGCCGTCGCTGCTGCGTGCGCCGTCTGCGCCGCTTGTGCGGGATTCGAGGACGCTGTGGATGCCGGCCCGGGCACAAGAACGACGGGTGTATCGTCATCCTCCCCTTCCGGCTGATCCTGCACCGTAGCCTGGTGCAGCGAGGGCCCTGCTTGGCTCTGGTTCTGACCCTGGCTCTGCGCGGGCGCCTGCGGAATCCCCTGCATTTGCGCGAACGGCGTCGCCGCGCCATGCTGCGCGCTCCCCTGCATGCCAGACATCGCCAGCATGGCGCTGGAGTGGCTGATGGCGGCCCCGGGCGGCGCGTTCGGGTGCGCCATCTGGTACTGCATCAGCAGGGTCTGGTGGCGCAGGATGGCATGCTGTACGATCGCGCGCATCTGCTGGCGCGCCGTCTCGTCGGGCTCTGCCAAGATCGCCGATTGGAGGCGTGTGAACTGGATGATCTGCGGGTTTTGGTAGATTGCTTGGCGGAGGGCGGCGGCGCCCATGGGGACCACGAGGTCGATTAGGGCGTGGAAGTAGGCGGGGGTGCCGGGGGTTTGGTTGGGGATGGGGGGGAGGCTGTGGGAGGGAGTGGGAGAGGGACGGTTGGAGAATTCGACGAGGGCGGCGCGGGCGGCATCGGCTTGGCGGAGGGTATGTTGAGCTTTCCAGATGCCTTCTTTGTCGCGCCGCCAGATGATTATGGTTTCGTCGTAGGAGCCCGAGACGATGCGGCCGTAGCGGCTACCGCCCCCGCCTCCCGGTGGGAGTTTGGCGCCGTAGGCCATGATATCCTCTGGGCGTCTTGACCCGGCATTGCGGACACCACGAGTCTTGGGTACGGCGCGGGAGATAATACCGCTGTCTACAGCTCGGAAATAGTCCTTGTCGATATTCCTGGCTGCGGCTTGGTCGTCTTCGGCACTGCCAGGCAGATCTCCGAATCCAGCCTGCACAGTCCGGACAAGGTTGGTGTGTGCGCGCAGACTGGCGACCTCGAGTCCGGTCGCTTCATCAAAGACTTTGACTTCGTTATCACTGCTGCCGCTAACAATACGGCGGCCATCGTATTGCACGCAGGCAATTCCTTTTTGATGTGCTAGGAGAGTTCGAGTGCACCTCTGTTCAGGCCAGTCCCACACTTTGATGTTACGATCGCCAGAGGCCGAAACAATCTCATTGCCGTGTATTTGAATTGCATTTACTGCTGCGCCGTGTCCCTCCAGACAGCCAATCATTGTGTATGGAGGCTTGACGGAAAGCTTTTCATATGGAGAAGGGTTATAGCCGTAGTTATTTAAAACTGTAGGCACAGACTTGACGACCTGTGACATACCCGGATACCCCAGTTCACCAGGATGTAGTGGCCTTCGATTGAAGATCTTAATGGTCTTGTCCTTTGAACATGTGACTAATATTCGGTGATCGAAACGCACGTTGAGTACTGATTCCCTATGTGCCTTTCGTAAAACTTGAAGCGGTTTGCCGGTGGAGAATTGCCAGATCCTTACTGTCGCATCGCTGCTGCCAGAGACGATAATGTCTTCAGCAGGATCTGGATCGAATTGCAAGCATAATACCGAACCGCCGTGGCCCTCGAGAGGAGGTAAAATGAGCCTTCGCGTATCCAAATCCCAGACGCGTAGAGTTCGGTCTCTACTGCCACTAACAAGATATTTGCCGCTGTATTGGATTGTATAAATGCACTCCTTGTGTGCCTCTCCCGGGTGGTCTGGGTGTGGTAATTGGAAATTTACGTATTTTCCAGCTTCCCAGTTGGCTTCTAGTCTCCTCCGCTGCGTGTACAGGTATTGCCAGTTAAGTTTTCGTTTGTTCTCCCTTCGATCTAAGATGACTAGAGATGACATGCTTGCAATATCTGACGGATCTGCGACCTTTGCTGTGCGAGGAGACTCTCGGCGGGGACTAGATTGTGCTGTTGAAGCCCTGTTTTCGCGGGAAGTTCCAAATGACCTCTGACTGTCCGGGCTATGGATTTCATCTTTTATTTTGCCTGCTGAAGTGCGTGACGATGGTCCCCCGAATATTGAGTTCTGCTGAAGAGGCGACCTTCTATCAACATCCGGCATCTCCAAATCATCATCCTGATCTCTGACACGATTTTCTTGCGTACTAGAAAGCGTCGTTCTTGGTTCCGCCTTCCGTTTCAGAGTTTTGGACGGCTTTGGCCTGTATAAAGTACTAGTCTCTAGAGTTTCCTTGGCCAGCTCCTCTTCAAATTTTCGAAGTTCGATTCGGTTGGTGCGCCAACCTTCTTGATAGTATAGTTGTTGCCAGAGGGTCCAATCGGTAGACAATGACATGAAGCCTCGAGAGGCTTGAGCCATTTGCACCAAAGATATGGGATCGAGAAAACCCAGGACCTTTAAACATACCTCGGGCGGCAGCCTGTCCATGAAGTTGACGTGAAGCATGGGTGCTACGGCGTTGACGATGTCGAAGACGACAGATGTAGGCAGACCATGCATAATGGTCATAACTAGGCCTGTTGAGCACACAGTTAGCCATATCAAAGTGTTCAGAGGTGAGGAGGGATCTCGTACTCTTGCGGTCATCCACATCTAGTGTCGAAAGCCAAGAATTCAAATTCTCCATGCGTGCTGGATGCCTCGCTGCGAGTTGTGTTCCCAGCGGGTCTTCGCTATACCCTTCGTCTTGAGGAGCGTTATAAAGAGCCATGCTAGAGGCAGCCATCTCGGCAGTGAGTGACGTGCAGCTGCTGGGAACCTGGGAACAGACAGCTGGTAGTTGTTTGATTGACTTTTGATGCTTGCTCCGGACAATAAGGCGGCAGGTCCGTGTGGTGTTGATCGCAGGCTCAAGAGTCAGAATGATTATTGTATATGTGCGATTGAAGTGAGGATTCTGCCGTGATATCTCCAGCTATGGGAGATGCCATCTGACGGGGTGTTGCCGTGTTGCCAGTGCGACTGCGGCTCAGTTACGCAGGTCGACAACGGGGTTTTTTGGGTCTTTGTTGTGCTGTCTCTGATATGATCTCTGGTATGATCTTTGAGGAGGTTATTGTTTGTTGTTGTGTTGTTGTGTTGTTGTGCTTTGGTGTTGTGGTGTTGTGGTGTTTTGGTGTTTGGCCGCCTTGGTCTTGGTGAGGTCTAGTGGTGGGAGGGCTGGTGAGAGACGACAATCAGCATGTAATTGTACTGTCTACCTGGGAATTTGGTGTGGCAGCTCACAAGGGAAGTGTAACTTATACTTCACACGCAAAGAGCACAACAACTAACACCCATATGACATACAAGCATAGACAGCGAGGACACACGCTCCATGGCCAGATGGATGACTAAGGTACTACTGACTACTGCTGCACAACGGCGTCTTGCCCCTCGCCGTATGATCTGGAAGCACGCTATCCATCCTATGCTAATGTGACGGAAAGCTAGGCCCGTTTGATGTTAGCCGGGTCAGAGCCTCAAAGAAAGCCCTGATTACCCGATGCAGCAAAGTGTCTTCTTCCTGAGGGGGTCTTACTTCGTACATTGATAGGTACATAGGTGCTTACCTCCCTATCTCCTATCTAGTTAGACTCCTGAGAAGTCCAAGAAGCCCCCCTCCAATAGAGAGACACCCTTACATATTCGTCCTCGCTAACGAGACACGTGAGACAAGTGAAACACCCTCTGATAGAGAGACCCTCTACATTCATAGTAGTTAGCCGTCACCCCTGATGAGACACACCTTGACACCTTCTGATAGAGAGACGCCATCTACATTGATAGCCAGCCTCCATCTTAAGGAGACACCCACGCCCTGTGATAGAGATATCTGTCATGTACCTATCATGTACGTTCATAGTAGGTCCTGCTTCCTTCCTTAACGACACACCTCCGATAAAGAGACACCTGCTACCCTTTATCCTCACTCCACTCTTCCTCTTGATAAGTCACCTTCTGATAGAGACACATCCTTATTTCCCACCCTCCACCCCTACCCCTCCACTCCTTCCCTTCCCCCTTCCCCCTTCCCTCTCCACTCACAAGCCCTCATACACGATCATAGACGCCGACGACGACAACACCACCATATTGCCATTATTGCCATTATTGCCATACTGCCCTCTCTCTACAACACCAACCTCTCTCCTCTTCCGCCCACAGCGAACGTGACATGATTTATTCGACGTAGACTGCTTGCTCTCTCTCTCTGCCTGCTCATAGCGAGCCTCTTTCCTCTTCGCGCGCCCTGCCTATATTCCGTTCCCCGTTCTCCGTTCTCCGTTGAATGTCGTTGGCCGCTATGGAGTTGGCGCACGGACCGGGCCTAACGCGCATGTACACCGCGCCGTCTCTATCGACGTCGAGCAGAACTTCGAGAGACCCTTTCCCCAATAAGATGATTGGACATGGCCCTCGATCCTCCAAGATGTCCAGTTCTACCCTCACTTCTGCCTCCTCAGCCTCGCTGAATACCCTCTCGACCGTCACGACCGCCTCGACACAGAATGGCGGCAACGTCGTCGCCACGAACAATATCATCAACCAGCGCGCAGACGCTTCCCGATCGCTCTACCAGATATGCCTCAGCCTGCGCCAGCGCCTACTCCAGGTCCCTGGCTTCGAACAGCATCTGAAGGAGCTGGATAACGACGAGATCCAAGGCCTAGACGACGACCCAGTCACCTCGCTGTGGAGGTGTCTGAAGAAGGGATACCCCTTGATCACCATCTACAACGCACTTCAGCCGGACGAGCCTCTGCAGGCCGACGATAGGGTCTCCGACGCCAAAAAGCCCAAGAGCGCCGCCTCGAAATTTGTGCTGGCATGCCTCAAGGACTTGAAGCTGCCTTCGGACGAGGTCTTCGTGCTCAATGATCTGTTTGGCGATGACACGACTGGCTTCGTGAAGGTCACCCAGGTCTTGAATGTCGTCTTGGATGTCGCGGCGCAGCGAGGATTTCTGCTAGCACCAGAGGCGGATGCGGCTGCGTCAAGCGCTGTGCCGGGAGGAAAGATGAGCTACAGGGACCATGTGGTACGAGAGCTCGTGGATACGGAGCGCAAATACGTGCAAGACCTGGAGAACCTCCACGAGCTTAAGAAGCAAATCGAGCAGAAAGGAGTCATACCCGGAGATGTTGTACACGCCATATTCTTAAATATCAATGCGATTCTCGACTTTCAACGGCGATTCTTAATTAGGATCGAGACGACAAATTCGCAACCAGACTCAAGGCAAGAGTGGGGTGCACCATTCGTCATGCACGAAGAGTCATTTGGGATATATCAACCGTTCATTGCGAACCAACGCAGGGCTGCTGATATCGCCAAGAGGGAGTTTGACAAAATTTCGCTGGCGGATCACCCAGTTGTCGTGGATTTTAACACATTAGATGGCTTTCTCCTAAAGCCTATGCAGAGATTGGTGAAATACCCGCTGTTATTGAAGGTAATTCTACGCAAACAACCATGTATACTGGCCTGCCGACTGACAAGTGGTAGGATCTTCGTGATAAAACAAATGCGGACGAGCAGACGAAAGCGGATCTAAACGCAGGCATCGAGGCTTCGAATCGTGTCCTGTATCAAGCCAATGCTGCAGTTGACCGAGAACTGAGGAATGAGGCTCTTGTAGAGCTTTGCGCACGTGTCGACGATTGGAAGAACCACGACATCAATCATTTTGGAGATCTGCTCCTCCATGGCATCTTCACTGTGATTACTGGTAAAAGTGACATCGAGAAAGAGGTAAGCATCCTCATCTCTATTCCATGTATAGCATCTAGCCCGTCAAGTGAACGAGCAAGCCATCAATCACAAACTAGGAGTCGGTTTTCCAAATAATACACAGAGTTGTACCAAGGAATGCATGCTGACTTGAAGCTGTCCACCGAACAGTATACGATTTACCTCTTTGAACGAATATTACTCTGCTGTAAGGAGGTTAATCCCAACAAAGCCACTAAGGACAAGATCATGGGCAGTCAGAAAGAGAAGAAGGCCCAGAAAGATAAGCTTGCCAAGGAAAAGAAGGACAAACTGAGTAGAAACATGAAGCTCCAGTTGAAGGGTCGTATCTTTATGACAAACGTCACTGACGTTCTCTCCCTGGTTAAGCCTGGTTTGTCTTCCTACAAACCTTTTGGAACCGCCTCTGACCTATGATATAGGATCATATACTGTGCAGATCTGGTGGAAAGGAGATCCAGGTATCGAAAACTTCATAATCCGGTTCTCTAATGAGGAAGTCATGAAGAAGTGGTCGGCCGCTGTTGGCCAACAGCGTCAATTATGTCTTGAGCGAGACCAAGGAAATTCGGCCGAAGTCACCACACCTGAATTTGCATGGATGCAAGCACAGAAGGAGCCAATACACAATCCATATGCTCAACCGGATGATGATGATGACGACGATGACGATCATCCTCAACTGGCCAACAGCGGCGTGTTCTCCCCACCGACACCAGATTATTCCGGTCAAAATACATTCCCTGGCCAGACCTCTTTCACCATGAACAGGAACGCATCAAGCACCAGCTTGCGATCTAGGTCGACAACTGGAGAAAGCATACAATCGCTGGCAGGAATGGTCAGACAACCACCACCTCGATTCCCCATGAGTTCTCAGCCTTCACTTAGCGTGCAGACACAAATCTCCCAAACGCCTTCGCCAGGTCCTAGAGGCGGAGATTCCTACTTCTCCCCCGTAGCAGAGTCCCCAGCGTCTTCACGAACGAGTCAAAACTCCATGTACCCCTTCCCACGACAAGGGACTCCACAAGGCACATGGGAAGACCATAACCGCTACACAGCTCCAGCAATGGGCCGTGCACCATCTCGCGAATCGCAGCAATCCATGAACAACTACCAAATGAATGGCCGCAACCCCCAACGGCCCTCCCTCCCTGTCATGTCCTCCCAGCAATCCCAAACGGCCAATGCCCAAAACCGCAGCCGGTCATACAGCACCCCTGACATCACCGCGCAGATCAACGCCGCTCGCCGCCGCAACGACAGCCACCCCGTCCCAGCCGTGCCGGGAATCCCGCCCCACCTCCATCCCGCATACGACAACAGCATCCCTCGGTCGAGCAACAGCTCCCCCATCATCGGCATCCCAGTCCGCTCGGCAACCCAGAGTCCCGGGGTGCAGCGCGACCGCATGAACCAGCAACAGGGGTATCACAATCCGCCCGCCTACATGCGCAGCAACACCACGCAAATCCCGCCGATGAAGATGGATGACCGCTCCAACACCATATCCCCGCCTCTCAGCAACTCGCTGCCGGGGATGGACATGCCGCTGCCGACGCAGCTCAAGGTCAAGGTCAACTGCGACGGCAACTACGTGACGCTGGTCGTGGCGTTCAACATCACGTACCAGAGCCTGATCGACCGCATCGATGCGAAGGTGGGGCGGTTCAGCAACAATGCGATTGCCAGGGGCACGATGAGGCTCCGGTATCAGGACGAGGATGGCGACTTTGTCACGATCGAGAGCGATGATGACATCCATATTGCGTTTCAGGAGTGGAGGGAGCAGCAGAGGGAGGGGCTGAATTCGGGGATGTTGGGCGAGATCGAGCTCTTCTGTGCTAGTATTGAGAATTGAGACGCGTCCGCAGGACGCAATGGATGGAAGTGCATGGGGTTCAGAGTCGATCGGCTTGCCGAGCCGAGCCAAGGTGGGCTGAGAAGAGAAGAGAGATGAAGATCAGTGACGGGTCCTGCGCCGTTTACGAGTTTTAGAAGAGGGGCCATCGCTGGCACGAAGGAAGGACGGGCTTTGCTTCACAACAAGCAAGGCGTTGTGGCGCCCTTCCAACACAGGAAGGTATGTGCTGGGATGGGGGCACAAGGAGCGCAAGCGGGGAGGAGGAGATGGATGAGCATATTTTTGAGATGGTTTTTTGCATTTATGAGACGAAAGATTGGGATGCCAATGTTATTGACGACGAGATGACACGCTGAGATGATATGGGGACGACCCCACACACGTGCACGGGTCGGATCCGGGGATTATTAGTGCTATTTTTGCAGTTGCTGGTTTTTTTGGATCTATGTTTATTGTAGGGCGTTCTTGGAGTGGCGATATACTTGTTTGACGGTGATTTTGGAGGTGAGAGGGGAGGGGAGGAGTGGGAGGAGGTCAGTGCGGAGGGAGGTAGGAGGAGAGAGGAGGGAGAGAGAAGAGAGGGAAGCGAGGAGGAGCGGCGTACGGGTGCAAGAGACGGCATACATACTTCTACACATTTGCGTTGGGCTGCAGACAGTTATCCTTAGCTTCTTTTGAACCCTTAACCACCTTCAGAGAGGGAGGATTGCATATGATACACCCCAGCCAGCCAGCCAGCCACTCATTCTTTAGCAATAGCACATGAATCAAAGACGAGCGTTCCGAGAAGTCATCCTCATCGCATCCCACCCCAGCGGTGCAGACGAGTCCCTCGAGGAATCTCGGACGTCGACTCACTCACTCACGCACCCCCTTCCAACGCCAGGCAGGCCCCGCTCCAGCACGCGGCGTAGACGGACATGACATGACTTGTCGTCGGCCGGTCGTGGCGATCTTGGTAGATCCGGGGAGGGCAAGGCGCGCTGCGGGCCTGCCGGCCTGCCTGCATAGATGGGACTTCTGGACTGCAGATCAGGACGTCGCAGCAGTGGAAGTGTGGCCTACTCTCGTGGAGTGTAAAGAGGCGGTACGTGGAATTATGCAGATATCAGCGACACTACCATACATACCCTGCCCTGCCCTACTATAAACAAGAATCCGCCTCCTCAATCGCAAGCCGACGAGACCAAGCACAGCCCAGAACGCCCGCCCGCCCGCCCGAAACGCCATTCCAAAGGATCCAGTTCCTTTGAGAATCCAACGCTCCGTCCGCATCTTAGAAGTGTATATAAACCAACATCGTCACCCCCACCCCGCACACCCTGCCCGACCTCCATGCACCGCTCCGAGAGCCGCCGTTGCCGCCGGGGCACCTCCGACGTTCCAGCGCACAAGACGGGAGATGTCGCTCGATCGATCGATCAAAACACATCTCTGACATTCCCATCCTCGTCGCGCTCCTCCTGCCCGGGAATCTCGCCCTCGCGACGGAACGGATTCGCGCCGACGGCGCGGACTTTGTCCTCCTCCTTCCTGCCGAGGACGACGTGGTCGAAGTTCCTCGGGAGCATGGCACCGGCGCTAAGCATCGTCAGCACTTACCGTACAACCTGCCATAGGTGCGGAGAAGGACAGAGAAGAGGGGGGGGGGCTCACATCAGATAATCGACCTTGATATTCCTCGCCTTGTCTCTCAACGACTGCTGGTCCCTTACATCCTCAAAGACGCCCTTTTCGCCACCCAGCTTCAGCAGGAGCGCATAGCTAGTCCCCGCCCGTTCGATGAGGTCGACAAATCCATCCGTCTCCTCCCTACTCCACCGCACGCGCTTCGGCTGCACTTTCCGCGGCAGCCGCATCCTGGCCCGCTGCGACGTCTCCTGTATGTCCGCATACGTCGCTGGCGGCGCCTCCTCCTCCTCCTCCTCACCAGCACCAGCAGCAGGCACAGCACGGGCGCGGTTCGCCGCCGCCTCGCGCTCTCGGAGCGCCACCAGATTGACGCTGGGCTGTCTGGACCGTCGAGGAGCGGCGCGGTCTTCGCTAGGCTGTGAGACGACGCGGCTCTGCACCTTGTGCCGCTTCCGTGGGCCTTCGATTCGTATGACCTCCGGCGCTGGATTGCGCATCCGTGGCGGCAGGCGGCGGGGATCCTCTTCGAAGCCTCCGTCTTCCGAGACGTCGTCATCGTCGCTCACGACCTGGACGAAGCCATCATCCGCCTGTTGCGGCTCCTCAAATTGCTGCCGGCTGCGCTTGCCTGTGATTTTGTTCGGCGGCGGAAGCGAGTCGTCGGAGTCGGAGTCGCTGATCTGAGACACTTTCTGGGCGTCGGTTTGTTTGTCGATGAAGTTCCTGCGGTGGGGATTCGCTGCTTGTGCGGAGGTGCCTGCTGCTGATGGCCCGGCTTGGGGAGGGAGGGGGCGGTTTTCTTTGTTCTTGTCCAAGTCGGATCGCATCATGAGCTCCGCCATCTGCTGTGTCGAGAGTGGCACGTAGGATGGCGCCGGAAGTTCATCGTCGTCTTCTAGGGGTCTGTGGTCATCATCCGCTCCCGCCTGTTTTTCTTGCGTCGTCCTCGGCGGTGCACTCTGAAGTAATGTTCGTGACACCTTGGAAGGCGGGGTTCTGGGGTTTGAGGGTCCGGCTGTGGCGGTGGTTCGGGCAGGGCCGGTTTGACGCTGTAGTTGTTGCTGGTTTGACGGAGGGACGGCGGCGGCTTTGGTCTTGGAGAGGAGGAGGCGAACGCTGGCCTTGCTTCTGTAGAGGCTGCTAGATGGTTAGCGGGAATTCTACGGTTATGCAGTTATTGGAACAATATGTGTATTGTGTGAAATAATCGTCATAATAGCAGAAGATGAGACGACATGTACATACCTTTTCCCTCCTGCAGGAAGTATTTGAGCAGCGGGTAAAAGACTCTTCTTGGGCTCTGCTGTCTTTTCGACTACCGGCGGTGCAGCAGGTTGGGGTGCGGGCTCCGGTGCTTCATACTCCAAACTGATTTGACTGCCTGCTGCCTCAAACTTGTCGACGAGCGAGCTCATGATGCTATCTATGCCACCTTGTTCCTCGATACCATGACTAATTTCTACTAATCGCGCCCTACTCCAGCGCACAACGTGAGCAAGGAATTCCGCCCATGGAAATTGGTCTTCCAGCCTCTCAAAATCAACATAATCATCGTCTTCAATATCCTCAGGCGCTGTCTTGAACGCTTTGCGGATCAAATCGATTCTTTCGCTAAGAGCATTTTTTTGAGGTCGTGTCATTTCGCTATACTCAATGTTGCCTATGGCACGAGGAACCCCATTCGAAATTAAATCGTCGAAATTGATTTCGGAGGAATCTGAATGGGCTGGCTCCCAGAACATCTGCGCAAGCAACGAATCAGGGTCAAAGTGATCGTGGTCCTTAAGCGCTCCTATCGCGGCCTGTGTTCGGATCTCGAGACCGAATGCAAAAGTTTGCGCTCGCAGTGCGCTCCTTCCATATCGTGATTTCTCGTCAAATCCGGACAAGAATGGCGTAGGAGCCAGGTCATCCACCAAAAAGAGTTTGGAAAAAGTGTCGGGATGGTCTATGTTCGCAACCAATAATGTTTTTATCAATGTAGCAATATTTGCTTGTTGAAGTAGGAGGTCCGGCCGGCAGGTATCTTCCTCGCCAACTTGACCATTAAAGAGTTTCCGTAGGATAAATGGTATGTTAATGAATAGATCACTTCCATAAGATTTCCTGTTAATTTCAAACTGCCCCTCGAGGCGCTCCAGACGCATGCTCTTGCGTGAGCCGGGGATTTTGACCTCATTCGATATTTGGCGCATGGTTTCCATCGACGCATCTGCTGGCGCAACGAAGCCCAGCAACTTCTTTGTCGTAGTGTACAAGTCTGGGAGAACCTCGACAACCATAGTCGAATCGAGCTCTACCGGCTCCTGCTGGGAATGAGATAAAGCAGTCGTGCCAGAGAGGTTCGACATAGCTCCTGGCGATACTTGGGCTTTTCCAAGCGCTTCAACGTCTTCGTCTTCCGCTGGTTCTTCGGTTTCTTCAACTTCGACTACCATTGGTAACTCTACGCAATTGTTAGACAATAATCATATCTTCCAGCACCGATGGACTCGCCTGCTTGTTTTGCTGCCGTGCCACGCGTCCTCTTCCCGCGCCCGCCTCTCTTCGTGCTGCCGTCGCTCGTCGCGCTATCCACGCTGCTTTCCCTCGCATTGCGCCTCTGTTTTGTTTGCCTAGCGGGCGCAATGAGTTCGTCGAGATCCCGACTTTCGCTGCGAGTCGCTCGCGTCACGCGTCTTGGAGGACTTGATGATAGTGCTTTAGGTGGGGATGAAGCTTGTTCGCGAGTAGCTGAGCGCGAGGTCATCCGGGGTGGCATTGTGGATAGTGTGGTGGTGAATGCGGTGGTGATGTGAGGATGAGCTCGATGTCGTCGCCGTCGCAGATTTCTCGCGTCTGAGGTCGAAGCGTCGCGTTGAGTGAATAGTTACGCGATGCGCGCATACTCCGTAGGCCTTGATTTATTTATCTTCGAGCAATTCTTGTTGTTGTTGTGGGCTATTCGTACTTCGGGATGGCTTGGCAAGATAATGATGAGCGGAGGGGAGAGGCGCGACTGTGGGCGGGCCATGGCCAACTAACTGTAAAGGGCGCGATTCCTCACGAAGTCACGGGAGACACTGTTTACGTATATGCTTAGTCAGCACTGTTTTTAAAACTGTCCCGTCCCTCTGGAGGAATCACATGACCTGTACCACGGTACCTCACTTGGACTTCGCACACTGGCGCATTTTAACCTTTCTGACATGATTTGCGGCAGTACCTAAAAGTACTCAAGAAGTACCCGCGTAGTATTAGAAATAGGGAATGCTTTTGAACATGTCATGCTCACAAAGGCCTCCAACTTTCTATAATTCATATTCTCTCGTGCAGAGACTCAGAGCATATGAAGCTTCGTATGCAAAATCCCCATGTACATATATATATATATATATATATATATATGTACATGATACATAATTTATAAAGTTTATAAATATCTCACATCGTCTGAGATCCCTGGGCCTGGCCCCTCGCCCCTGAGCATATATAGAGGGAGGTACAGTAGAGTACATAGAGTGTAGTACATACGTATGCTACCATATAGTACAGTTTAGTAGAGCACATCGAGTACAGTACAGTTTTACAGTACAGTTTTAGTTTTATAGTACAGTTTTATAGCACAGTTTTATAGTACAGTAGTACAGTACATACATACATACATCCCCTACGCCGTAAATCCCTTTGGAGCCGTGCCGTTTAGTGTGGCATTCCACAAGTATCGTCTGTCCAGCATTGGGTGCTGTGGTACATGCGCGTCTCCCGTCTCCATCCCTTCCTCATCAGATCTCCTTTCTCGACTCTCCACGCATTTTGATGTCCGACTTCTCCATAGAGTCTCATTGAGCTTCATCATTCTCCGTCTCTGCTCCGGTATACGTGGCCGATCGATCCATCGACGAGAAGCGCGACCTTCGAAACACGACCAATCCTGAAAACCAAGCACCCTCCTTCGCTCCCTGTTCAGGGCCATAGCACGCACTGCTGACGTCGCCGCACCACGTCCCTCTCGACAGAGTCTATACAGCTCATCAGCACCGCATATAAAACATAAACAACCATGAGGCTTCGATTATGTCGCCGCTCACAGCTCCTCCTCCTGGTCCTCCCGTCTCTGGCTGCGGCGGCTGCTCTGGCAGCTGATGCATCGAACGCTCCTACGAACCTTGCTGTGGCGAGGGACGCAACGGCAGCCGTGCCCTCACCTACGGCGCAGGGTGCCCAGCTGGCCGGCCAGAAGCCATCATCACTCACGCAGGTCGGAACGAAGGACGCGCCTGTCGATGGGAAAGACGGCAAGCCCCATGCCGGGCCCTTCGTCGACTCGGATCGCAAGAAGACGGAGGCGGCCAAGGAGGCCACGGACGAGCTTGTTCTGGAGACGAAGAAGCAGACGCCCCTCAAAGGTGCGCCTGCAGATATCACGATCGTCGATGGGCAGAAAATACCGGAGGTTAATGATGGCGTGATGAACGACCCGGAACGACAACTGCCAAAGGATGGGACGACGGGCACGGAGGGTGGCGTTAGCCAGAAGGACAAGGAGAGGAAGGCGCACGAGGGACAGACGGGGGAGAAGCTGGAGAAGAAGCCGGATTCTCCAAAAGAGGCGCCTCCTCTTCCGCATAGCGAGCAGGAGTTGATCAAGACGGAGAATGAGAAGACAGAGAAGGGGACGAAGAAGTCTAAGTCGAAGGATGTTGATTCTGATGATACCTCAAAGCTATCGGGTCTTGATGTAAGAGCCATTCTGTTCTAATGCAAACTACACATGCTAATGTTGTACAGAAGCCGGACGAGTTACCAAAGAAGCCACTCGATTTACCACATCCAATCCCTGATTCCGCCCAAAAGGACCACTTGGATGTCCCCAGACCTGGAAAGAAGACCAGCGCACCTGGCCTCGACGATGAAGAACCCGAGGGTCTCATCCAGCCAATGCACTCGTACCTCCTCTCCCTCACCATGATCCTCGTGTCGGAGATTGGCGACAAGACGTTCCTCATCGCGGCGCTGATGGCCATGAAACACGACCGCGTGCTCGTCTTCTCCGCCGCCTTCTCGGCCCTCATCACCATGACGATCCTCTCGGCCGTCCTCGGCCACGCCGTGCCCACCCTCCTCCCGCAACGCTTCACGAACCTCCTCGCCGCCATCCTCTTCCTGATCTTCGGCGGCAAGATGCTCCGCGAAGGCCTCGCCATGAGCGCCACCGAAGGCGTCGCCGCCGAGATGCAAGAGGTCGAGATGGAGCTGGAGGAGAAGGAGCACGAGCTGCGGCAACAGGGCCGTCGCCGCTCGTCCATCTCGCCGTACGCCCTCGAGATGGGCCTCGGGCGCGGCGCGAGCGCGCGCAAGTCGCGCTCGGGGTCGCGGCTCCCGTCGCCGCCGCGCAGCCCGTCGTCGTCACCGTCGTCGTCGCGGCGCGGCTCGAGCCCGACGCCGGGGTCTGCGGCGAAGCGGGCGCTCGCGGGCTTCGCGAACCTGGTCGGCCTGCTGCTCAGCCCGGCGTGGGTGCAGACGTTCGTGATGACGTTCCTCGGGGAGTGGGGCGACCGCAGCCAGATCGCGACGATTGCGATGGCGGCCGGGCAGGACTACTGGTGGGTGACGGGGGGCGCGATCAGCGGGCACGCCGTGTGCACGGGTGTTGCGGTGCTGGGGGGACGGGCGATTGCGGGGCGGGTGTCGCTGAGAGTCGGTAAGTCGCGCGCGTGTCGATGGCGGGTGTGGGCGGGTGTTTGCTAATACTGGCGGCAGTGACGCTGGGTGGCGCGATCGCCTTCCTCGTCTTCGGCGTCATCTACCTCCTCGAGGCGGCGTACGCGTCGTAGGGAGCAGGGGGCAAGGGTGCGGTGGATCAGGGTCAGGTTTACGTGGTGTCCGTGGCCAGTAGGGCCCTGTGTACAGTAGTCGCGAACAACAACAACAACGGCATCGTCGCCGGATTTCCTTGTGTCAAGCAGGCCGCATGCGCGGTGGGCTGTAAAATGTATAATTGTCGGGTCGGTCAAGGGTCAGTCAGTCAAAGAGGGGAGTTTCGCTCTCTCGTGCATGGATGGTGCAGGCGGGGAAGGCGGGGGGGGGTCCGAGTAAAACAACGCAACGCGACGCATTTTTGAGGAGTTGGTGCATACTTGAAGGGAAACGGGGCAGATCGCTGTAGCATAGATGCACACACGAAGGGAATGCGAGATTCGTGAGATGAGACCTGGGATGCAGTGACGCTGATGGATGGCTGGCCTTGTCGGTGCGGATTAGTATGGGCAGACTCGTATCTTCGCTGCGCATGTCTCTCCTCTCCTCCGATGCCCGGGCAGAAGACTAGAAATCACAGCATGCCTATCTGCCACTGTGCAATGCATCCTGATGTCAGCAAGATGGAATTGTGCAGGTGGACGCCCATGTATGATGGATGGATTCGGTATCCCCGCCTCCCCGGACGATCCTCATTCTGAGACAGAGGCCGAAGGGAGAAATGCACATCTGGCTCTGATCTGCATGGATGTGGCGATCTGCGGCGATCTAATCAGATCAGTCATCGCATCTCATCTCGTCTCATCTTGTCCATGTCCATGTCCGTCCCATCTCGGCCATCTGGTTGATGTGCAAATGGTGCGATCTCCTTGCGTCTGCACATCTGGTCCTTTGTATTTCTGAGATGCAATGATGAGGACTCGTTGACTGGTTTGATATTCTCTGTCTTGTTGATAGGTATATATATATATATATATATACATACAATATACATATATACATATATATATATATATACATACAATATACATCCAATATACATATATACATAATTGCAAGGTGCAAGTCGTTAGCGAGTCTAGCGTTAGTTGGGCATTGGAGAAGGCGCCGTCCACGGGCCATTTGCTGGTCTGGACGTGTGTGGAGTGGATGGATAACCCCCCAGTCACACGTCCGTCGCATATTTTGGGTTTTTCGAAGTCTGGGAGCCGGGAGCTGGGAGTTGGGATTGACATTATTTGAGATTTGACCATATTCGACATCTCCACACCAGCTACCACTACTTACTACTTACTATACTTACCACTAGGTACCTATGACTATGAGTCTACGTGTCTCCGTGTCTACGTGCCGTGCGTGGTACTTAGGGTAGGTACATAGGGTAAGGAGCCATTGCGGCAGAATTGGCCGGTGGAGGGATGTATCTCTGCATGTACTGACTGTAACCTAGGTGGGTAGAGAGAGGTCCATTGAGTCACTCTCTCCCTCTCTCTCTCTCTTGCTCTCCTTCTTTTTCTTCTTATAATTCATCATCTTCTTCCTCTTCCTCTTCATCTCCGTCTCTATCTTCATCTCCGTCTTCGAATTCCTCGGCTGCTCTCTGTTGTGCTGTCGATTCCATATCCAGCTTCATTTTCTTCCCCTTCCGTCTTCCCTCTCTCTCTCCCTCTCGTCGAATCCCCCAGTCTCAATTGCTGCAGACAGGCCAATCCATTCAGGCAAAATACATACATATCATACCTACTTTACCCTGCATCCCACTTCACCGTCCATCCTACCTCACCGTCCATACCACACCCTCCACCACACGGCACCGCACCTCCACCACACGGCACCGCACGGCAGAATTCAACGGCAAAAGCAAACACACCTACGCCCCGACCCCGCACGAGACACGCAGATACCACACCTCCAGACCGATCGCCGTGCGTGAGCGCACTCGTCCTACATCGGAGGGAGCTCGTCCCCCTTCGTTCGCCCTCTTTTCCTCTGCGCCGGCCTCGAGTACGTCCAGATAAGCCAATCCATCAGCAATCAATTGGTGCGACGCTGTGCCACCGGACATACGCAACTCGCCTGTCCCTCGCCCCCCGAACCATCTCTCCTCGAATCCCCAAAGTCTCCCCAAGGACTCCGAGCTCCATTCGATACCCAGATTCGCGCGGACGGCTTCTGTTCTGCTCTGATACCCTCCTCTGCCACCGCCCCATCACCCAGACCACCACCTCATAAGACACAATGGCCTCGACCTTCTCCGCCACAGCAGTCAACACCGACCGCTCGAACCACGGCCTCTGGACGGCGCCGCGCCCCTCGCTCTGCCGCTCCTGCACCTCCCCCGTCTCCCCCCCGCCGCTCTTCAGCCCGAGCCCGTCGCCCCCGGCCCTCTCGCCGCGCTCGTCCGGCGACTTCTCCTCCACCTCCACCTCCACGACCTCGTCCCCGTCCAGCTGCACGGACTCGTGCGAGTCGCGGCGGCGGGACCCCCGCGTCCGCAACCCGGGGCGCCGCATCGCGCAGGTCATCCGCCTGAGGCCCGAGTGCGTCGAGCAGTACAAGAAGTGCCACCGCGAGGCGTGGCCCGCGGTGCTGAAGCAGATCAGGGAGAGTGGGATTAGAGACTGTGCGTTGCCTTGCCCCCTCCTTCCCTCCTCACTTGCCCCACCTTCTTCCTCCTCGATGACGACGCGGCGCAAGCGACCGTGGGAATGGGAATGGAACGCTAACGTGCGATGGACACAGATCACATCTACCACGAGCCGTCGTCGAACCTCCTCTTCGCGACGTTCGTGTACGTCGGCTACGCCTTCGCCGACGACATGGCGCGGATGCGCGAGAACGCCAAGGTGCGCGAGTGGTGGCGGCTGACGGACGGCATGCAGGAGTCGCTCGTGGAGGGGGCGACGGGGAGCGCCGAGGGGGAGTGGTGGAGGGATGTCGAGAGTGTGTTTTACAGCGCTTGAGGGGGGTGGGGATGGATGGATGGATGGATGGGATGGGCGATGGCTTCGGGTGTTATGGGAATTGTGCGGGGAAGGGAGGCATGCTGCCTCGGGCCTTTTAGGGAGGGAGAGGAGAGCGAGAGCGAAAATGAGAACGAGAACGAGAGCAAGAGCGAGAACGCCTGGACATGGGAGCTGGCAGGGCAGGCGGATATCCATAGCCCCCAGACGGAAAAAGCTGGCTGGCTGGTTGGATCAAGGTTCTACATGCATGTAATACCTCACGAAAGAGTTCGGCAGTCATGGGAATCCGGAGTGCTTTCGCGCCGTAGCCTGAGCTCGGCCCAGAGACGGTTTGTCTACAGGCCTTCCGTTCCTCCGCGTCCATCTCTCGAGCATGTATCGTACATGTATTGCACATCTCCTTTCCTTCATCGCCAAGATCCAGCCATCCCTTCTCTTTGTCGCCGAGATCCAGTCTTCCTCCATACCATAACCCCTCTAACCCGCAGTTCGCACTCCCTTCCCTCGTCAATCACCTTCCGCACCCTCACAACCTCCCCACAATCCCTCAACCCACTCCCTCCCTCCCCAACCCCCCCCAATCCGCCTCCCTCTCCACCACGCCCCCCTCAAACACCACCACGCACGGCAGACTCGCGACCACAAAGTCCATCCCCATGATCTCCGGCGCATCGACCTGCACCTCCACGAACGCGTCGCGGCGCGGTGGATGTCAGGACCGCGTAGAGCAGCGGCGAGATCGCGCAGTACGAGGCGCTCCGGTAGGTGAGGAGGGGGATGTGCTGGCGGGTGGGGAGGTGGAGGAGAAGGGGGGG
>Ga0123337_10000459_pt1 | contig 68153 bp, 56 predicted proteins | sample frozenSSSSmetaG_FD_89792 | JGI IMG/M metagenome (GOLD analysis project Ga0123337, IMG submission 89792) | Glacier valley bacterial and archeal communities from Borup Fiord, Nunavut, Canada, to study Microbial Dark Matter (Phase II) -... | ecosystem: Environmental > Aquatic > Freshwater > Ice >...
GGTTGTTTACGCGTTACGCACCCGTTTGCCACTAAGTATTGCTACTCCGTTCGACTTGCATGTATTAGGCCTGCCGCTAGCGTTCATCCTGAGCCAGGATCAAACTCTCCATCGTAAATATGTGTGTGACTGACCGAAATCAGTCACGTCGTTTTTAGCCTTATTTTGTGCTAAACCTATTGATGTCAATACGTCAAAGAACTGTCTCACACCTCGTTCGGTGTGATTGTGGCCAACTGCTGTCGGCCCTCCCTTTCGATTTGGGAATGCAAAGGTAGATGTATTTTTTGCTTTGCGCAATCCCTCTCCAAAACATTTTTCAAGAAATTTAGTCGCCCTGCAAGAACGGATACGAGAAGTGTCTGGGAGTCAAGTATGTTTCCTTAATTGTACGGGCCGAAATCCAGCGAAATAAGTTTAATGCTGACCCTGCTTTATCGTTTGTACCCGATGCGCGGGCACCGCCAAAGGGCTGTTGACCCACCACAGCTCCTGTTGGTTTGTCGTTGATGTAGAAATTACCGGCCGCATTTTGAAGTCTGTTCGACGCGTACTCAATCACGTATCGGTCTTTGGCGAAGATGGAACCGGTCAGTGCATAGGGAGATGTACTGTCAACGATTTCAAGTATCTGATCAAAGTCGGCTGGCTCGTACACGTAAATTGATAGAACCGGTCCGAAAATCTCTTCACACATAGTCCGGTACATCGGGTCTTTTACTAAGAGGACGGTTGGTTCGATGAAATAACCGGTTGAGCCATCGTAGTTACCGCCTGCCACGACTGTTACTTCGTCGCTCTGTTTGGCTTCATCGATATAGGCCGTTATTTTCTTGAAGGATTTCTCATCGATGACAGCATTTATGAAGTTAGTGAAGTCTTCGGTCACACCCATTTTCATCTCACTCAGAAACTGCTTAATCTTGGTTTCTACAGCAGGCCAAAGTGAGGATGGAATATAAGCACGGGAAGCTGCCGAACACTTCTGGCCCTGATACTCAAACGCGCCCCGTACCAATCCCGTAGCAACTTCGTCTGCATCAGCCGACTCGTGGGCTACTACGAAGTCCTTACCACCCGTTTCGCCTACAATACGCGGATATGACTTGTACTTGTGGATGTTCTCACCAATGGTCTTCCAGATATGCTGGAATACTGCCGTACTGCCCGTAAAGTGAATACCGGCGAAGTCAGGATGATTGAAGATTACATCCCCCGCAACGGGTCCATCCACGTAGATCAGGTTAATGACGCCGTCGGGAAGTCCGGCTTCGCGTAGTACATCCATGATGACCTTGGCCGATAATACCTGAGTGTAGGCGGGTTTCCAGACGACCGTGTTGCCCATGAGCGCGGCTGAAGTGGGCAGGTTACCAGCAATGGCAGTGAAGTTAAATGGGGTCAGTGCGAAGACAAAGCCTTCGAGTGGTCGGTATTCGAGCCGATTCCAGACACCGGGCGATGAGTCAGGTTGCTGCCGATAAATTTCCGTTGCGTACTGTACGTTGAATCGCAGAAAGTCGATGAACTCGCAGGCCGCGTCGATTTCTGCCTGATACGCATTTTTCGACTGGCCAAGCATAGTGGCTGCATTGATTTTTGCCCGGTAGGGTCCGGCAAGTAAATCGGCAGCTTTCAGAAAGATATTGGCCCGGTGTTCCCACAGCAGACCTGCCCACGCGTCTTTTGCCGATAGCGCGGCATCAATAGCCTGACTCACGTGCGATGCATTGCCTTCATAAAAGTAGCCAAGCGTGTGCTGATGGTCGTGCGGGGGTGATACACGGAGTTTGCGCTCTGTGCGTATTTCCTGACCGCCAATGTACATGGGTATGTCGGTCTCTGCTGCGCGAAAATCGGCTAATGCCTGTTTTACAGCCTCCCGTTCGGGTGAGCCAGGACGATATTCTTTGACCGGCTCGTTGACCGGCGTGGGTACGGTGAAAATACCAAATGACATAACTGCTGATGTATGGTTTTTGTCGATGAAGCCATTCCGTTGCTTCATTAATTTCATGAAAGACAAAACTACGATTTGCCCAGTTCATCTGCTACTTAACGTTGATTTGAGGGATTTGGTCCTAATCCTCGCTATCATTAACCTGATTTACCGTACTTTGTGATTCTACTTTTGCCATTTAGTTATGCGTTTTTATAGTACAAACAGTCCGCAAACAAACGTCTCTGCCGAAGACGCGCTCTTCCATAGTTTACCCGCCGATAAAGGGTTATACATGCCAACACCACTCCCTCAGTTGGGACGGACATTCTTCGAAAACATTGCCGGACAATCACTCGCCGACATTGCATTTGCCATTAGCACTGAACTGTTCGGCGATGAAATTAGTCGGGCTGATTTGGAAGTATTGACGCAACGGGCCTTTCCTTTCGATACGCCCGTTATTTCCCTTGACGAAGGCAGCACAAGCATTCTGGAGTTGTTCCATGGTCCGTCGCTGGCGTTCAAAGACGTTGGCGCACGTTACATGGCCGGACTGATGGCTCACTACGCCAAACATTCTGATAAAGAAATTAACATTCTGGTAGCTACGTCGGGCGACACCGGCGGGGCCGTGGCCATGGGCTTTCATAATGTACCGGGTGTGCGGGTTTCTATCCTCTATCCAAGCGGCCGGGTCAGCGATTTGCAGGAAAAACAGTTAACGACCCTCGGTGGCAACATACAGGCGTTTGAGGTAGACGGCTCGTTCGACGATTGTCAGGCGATTGTGAAGCAGGCCTTTCTTGACGAAGATTTGAACGCGAACCTATCGCTTTCGTCGGCCAATTCAATCAATATCTTCCGGCTTATCCCGCAGGGTTTTTACTACGTCCGGGCCTACGGTCAGGTTCGGCAGTATGGCAAACCGGTTGTTTTCTCGACGCCGAGCGGAAATTTCGGTAATCTGAGTGCGGGCGTTCTGGTGCAGCAGATGGGCTTGCCCGTTGCGCATTTCGTGGCCGCTACCAACTTGAACGATGTTGTACCGTCTTATATCAACTCTGGAATTTATGAACCAAAACCATCGGTCGCCACAATCTCCAATGCAATGGACGTAGGTAGTCCGAGCAATTTCGCCCGACTACTGCATTTGTATGGCGACGATTACAACCGTTTTCGGGGAGGCATGACGGGCTACTTTTTCGATGATGAGGAAACAAGGGCCGGTATGCAGCGTATTTTTGACCAATATAACTATGTGGCTTGTCCACATACTGCCATTGGCATTTTAGGCATGCAACGTTATCTCAGCGAGACAAATGATAAAATTCAGGGTGTAGCATTAGCCACGGCCCATCCGGCTAAATTCAAACCGCTTGTTGAGGAAGTTCTGGGCCAACCCGTTAACGTACCTGACCGTCTGGCCGTTCTGGCCCACCGGCCCAAGCATAGCATTCGTATCCCGGCAAGTTATGATGCGTTCCGGGAATCATTGCTTCTGCATGTTTGATTAGAGTTATCCACAAGTTTGTCTTCGTTGCTATTCTACTGGCAATTAGATAAATACAGCATTAATTGTGGATAACTTATTAGGTTTATCCACAATTAATTGATTGCATCGCCCCTCAGTTTTCGGAACCGTTTGCGGGCATCGGCCCCATAGATACTACCGGGATATTGCGTCAGAACTTTCTGGTAGGCTTCCATCGCGGCTGTTTTGTCTTTAAGCCGTTCTTCGTAGATAAGTCCCTGCGTGTACAATGCGTCGTCACCGAGGATATCGTTCGGGTATTTTTCGGCGATTTTCTTCAGGTCTTCGAGAGCCTCGGTAGCTTTTCCCTGTTTAAGGTATGTACTGGCGCGCAGCCACAACACCTCATCGGCAATGGCATGATCGGCATAGGTTATCAACATTTTGTTGAGACTATCCACAGCCTGATCGGTTTTGTTCTGAAAAAGCAACAGATCAATAGCCGCGTATTCGCGCATGGCGGCTTCGGTACTGTCCATACCCGTGTTGTCCACAATGAGCAGACTTAACTGCTCAGCGTCGTTGGCAATCTCGCGTGAGGTAGCCAGTTTCAGTACGTCCAGAATGTCTTTTGCAACAGTGAAATCACCTTTATAATACTGTAGCTTGGCGTTCTTCAGCTTGGCTTCGTAGCCCAGCAACTCTTCCTTCTGCGACTTTTCAACCTGCGAGTACAATAGCGTCGATTCCCAGGGTTCACCTTTAAGCAGGTAAATGTCACCTTTATCGATTTTACACTTATCCACAAAATTCCGGTCAGTTTTCCCCAAGTCAATGGCTAAATCCAGCACGGTCAAGGCGGTGTCTTTGCTGTCCAGATACGTTCCGTACAGGTTGGCGGTGCTACGGAGAGCTTCGAGTGTTTTACTGTTGGTGCCAATTTCCTGTAACATCCGCTGATAGTCGGCGATGAGTTTACGGATTTCACCGGAATCAATTGGGTAAGTGTTCTTTACCTGCTCTTCACGGGCGTTTATGACCAATCGGCGGGCAAAAGGGTAGAGTTGCCCTTGCGGATACGTTTGTGCGATGTACTCAAAAGCATCGGCTGCGGTCTTGTACTCTTTGTTATTCATAGCCAGCATACCGAGGTCATATACCCGGCTACCGCTCAGTTTCATGCGCTTGTCAGTTGCTTTTTCCTGCAACAAAGCCCGGCTAAACTTTTGCTTTTGGACGAAATACCAGATGAGCAGTTCGTTATAGGCCAGTTCGTTCGGTTCCTGCTGGATTCGATTGTACAGTGCCTTTTCCACAAGTGGCTCCTCTTTGGTGTTGATAAACCCCTGCAAGGTTGCCAGGATCGATTCTTTTTTATCAGGTTGCTTGCTGGTTGTGATAATTTCCTCGATAGCTTTTTCAGTTTGACCCGTCGCTCTGTATAACGCGCTTAATTCTTCACTGTATGCCGCAACGTCTTTCAAGACTCCACGGGCAGTTTCAAGTGCACGGATGGCCCAGCGGTTCTCTCCAGCGTCGGCAAAGGCAGTAGCAGTCTTTTCGAGCCGCTGCACCGACGACCGGCTCGATTGCAGAGCTGCACCGAATTGCTGTCTGGCTTGGGTGGTGTCGCCCTGCTGGGCGGCAAGCTGACCCATCAGGATCTCGTAGTAAGGGCGGTTAGGCTCATCGCTGCGTTGTTGCTTTTTCAGGTACTTCTGGGCATCATCGGCTTTGTTAGCTTTCTGCAGGCTGAAGATGTACCGGTTCAGGCGCGTCCAGGTTACGTCGCTTTTGAGAAGTTTGCCGTACTCGTTGGCCGCCTTCTCAAATTCGCCCGTCTTGTAATATTCTTCGGCCAGCGTACCCCCACCCTGCCCGAACGTGACACATGCCGAGAGCGTCAAAAACAGAAAAACAACTTTTGACTTTATTAACATTTTTTAAAAGGGTTTTTTCCAAAAAAGAAAAACTGTCTTCTCTATTAGGGCTGTTGATAAGTTGATAATGTTTTTGTCCACGTCTGGTTCAGTCAAATGTGGATAAAATGCGTCTAATACAATTACATACAATAGAAGTTGTTAACAAATAGACCCTTGGTAATCAATCTATTAACAAGTTTTCCACAGAATTTGCGTCAATAGCCTGTGAATATGTGTGCAACTTTTATGCACCAAAACAGGTGAGGAAAACAGAGCGAACAACTGGTTGATATGTTGACTCCTTTCCACAAGAATCAGTTCTATCAAGTTAGATATGGATTGACAGCCAACATGTACACACTTGACTTATCTGTTATTAACCCATTTTCCACATCATTTCGTCTTTTGTACACACTGTTATACACAGAAAAATTTCACTCTTTTAATTTTTAATTGACCTGTTTCCCAACATGATGCCTAACAGACCATTCCGTCATTCCGTAGTACAACTACTGTGCCTTGTTGAAGATATAGATTATGCTTGATGCCTGTCCCGTTCGCCTGGCTTTCGCGTTCGATTCCAGACCCACCCTGATGCTCTCCAGGTAGTTTGTTTTACCCGTCCGGTATCGGCTGCTTAGCATGGCAATGTAAAAGGCATCGAAGAGCATCGGTTGTTTATCTGCTAACACAAAACCGTGTTGCTGAAATAATGGCTCAATTGTAGATGGTGTGAAATGGTGCAGGTGACGCGGTACGTCATAGGCCGCCCAATACTCTTTATAAAACTGCGCATCATATGAGTTTGAGTTGGGTACGGCAACCAGCACGGTCCCGTTAGCTGTAGTCAACGAATGGAGTAGTTGGATTGTGGGTGCTAAATCGGGTATGTGCTCCAATACATGCCAAAGCGTAATTACGTCGAACGGTTTGTCTGTAGATACACTGGACAGATTGGGTGCTATGACCCCGCCGATTTTCTTTTCCGAAACTAACCGGGCGTCTGGGTCGGGTTCCATACCTGCAACGGCCCAGCCTCCGTGCTGACAGGTTTCCAGAAATGCACCCGTGCCACAACCCACGTCGAGTAGCCGCCCCGGTCCGTTTTTGAGCCGATTAACGAGTTGTAATTTTTGCCGGAGTGTATAGCTTCGGACACCCCGATATACCGAACTGATTATTCCTCCACCTTTATCATTGTGAGAAATATATTGGTCAGACTTGTAATATGACCCAATCTCGCTGAAATCTGGCCGGGGATTAGTGAGCCGAAATTGACATTTAGTGCATTGCTGAATAGTAAATGCTTTCTGACTGATTAAGTAGTCAACGCAGTTTAGGTATGGGCTGAAGGTCTCGTTACCGCAGACCGGGCATTGCTGGACGGTTTCCAAATTAGTCTTTCTGTTTTTGGTCAAAATAATACCCCCGACGTTTTATCATCGGGGGTACTCAACATTTATGTTTCTACCGGCCCATGTACACCAGCAAAATTGATACGTCGGATGGGCTGACACCACTAATGCGCGACGCCTGACCAATCGTTGACGGACGTAGCCGCTTCAACTTTTCTTTTCCTTCGAACGATAACGCTCTGAGCTGGTCATAGTCAAATCCACTGTTGATAGACAGGTTTTCCCATTTATCGAGCTTCTCGGCGTTTTGCTTTTCGCGGTTCAGGTAGTCTTCGTATTTTATTTCTATAACGGCTTGCTCCACTACCACCTCCCCTACTTCGGGCATGTCTGGTACAAGTTTTAGCAATATTTTTACGTCGTTCTGGTCAATTTCTGGTCGCTTAAGTAACGTATACAGATTACCTTTCTCGCGCAGGGGTGAACTACCTCTTGCTTCGAGCCAACCGTTTACGTCTTCAGGTTTCAGCTTCGCCTGCCGGATGGCATCGGTTAGTCTGGCGAGTCCATCGCGCTTGGTAACCATGGTATCGTACCGTTCCTGCGTGGCTAAACCAATAGCGTATCCTTTCTCGGTAAGTCGCAAGTCGGCGTTGTCCTGCCGGAGGAGTGTCCGGTATTCGGCTCTCGACGTAAACATGCGATACGGCTCTTCGGTCCCTTTTGTGATGAGGTCGTCAATCAATACGCCAATATATCCTTCCGACCGTTTAATGGTAAACTCGGCTTCCTGATGAACGTTCCGGTGCGCGTTGATACCTGCCATGAGTCCCTGACAGGCGGCTTCTTCGTAGCCGGTTGTACCGTTTATCTGACCAGCGAAGAACAGATTCTGTATTAGATGCGTCTCCAGTGTGTGCTTGAGTTGTGTTGGCGGGAAGTAATCGTACTCAACGGCATAGCCGGGGCGGAACATTTTTACCTGCTCAAATCCGGGGATTTTGCGCAGTGCGTTCTGCTGAACTTTTTCGGGCAGTGACGTAGAAAATCCGTTTACATAGACTTCTATGGTATCCCAGCCTTCGGGCTCTACGAAAATCTGATGCCGGTCTTTGTCGGCAAAGCGGTTGATTTTGTCTTCGATAGATGGGCAATAGCGGGGACCAAGACCTTTGATACGTCCCGTAAACATCGGTGACTGCTCGAAGCCCGTTTTTAATTCATCGTGGACTTCCTGATTTGTGTAGGTAATCCAGCAACTACGCTGTTTGGTCAAAGCAGGTGTGTTGGAGTACGAAAACTTACCGGGATTTTCGTCGCCGAGTTGTTCTTCCATCCGGTCATAATTCAAGCTACGGCCATCTACGCGGGGTGGCGTTCCGGTTTTCATCCGGCCTGCTTCAAACCCAAGCTCAACTAATTGCTCCGTCAATCCTGTTGCTGATCGCTCGGCAGACCGCCCCCCACCAAATGTTTTTTGGCCGATGAACATCTGTCCATTCAGAAACGTACCATTCGTTAGGACAACAGCTTTGGCTCGAAACTCAATGCCAAGACCGGTTCTCACACCAGTTACCCGATTATCTTTTACGAGTAATTCGCTGACCATATCCTGCCAGAAATCGACGTTTTGGTTGGCTTCGAGTGCTTTTCGCCATTCCCAAGCAAACAGGTTTCGGTCGCTTTGGCAACGCGGACTCCACATAGCCGGGCCTTTCGAGCGGTTCAGCATCCGAAACTGAATCATACTCTTATCGCTGATAATTCCCGACAAGCCGCCCAACGCATCGACTTCGCGCACAATTTGCCCTTTTGCTACGCCACCCATAGCGGGGTTGCAGGACATTTGCGCTATCGTCTGCATATTCATTGTAATCAGCAGAACGTGCGAACCCATAGCTGCCGCTGCGTTGGCTGCTTCGCAACCGGCGTGTCCGGCCCCAACTACAATGACATCATACGAAGCATTCATTTTGTGAATTTTTGAAAAATGTTTCACGTGGAAACTTTTGCTGAAACTGTTACTTCAAGAGGTTTTCACGTAGGTAGTTGGGTAACGGACGTGCTAATTGAAAAGTGCCACCGCCAATTAGCTGTCACTTACCAACTTTTTGCAAGTACTGATTCGCTTCTTTTTTGTAAAACAGGTTATAGTTCGGTGACACGGAACGAAGTACTTCCACCTGCTTCACTTTGTTCTGCATGTTTAGGGAGTCGAAGAAAGCGGGCGTACTGCGCTTCTCTGACTTGGCGGCCTGTGCTTCACGCCGAGGGTCTTCCTCCTGTTGCTTTAAGGCTTTCTCAGATTCCAGCAGACGAGTCATAATCTCGTTTTGCCGATTGATTGTGTTCTGATTGAGTCGTTTGTTCACGAGGTCTGTCTCAGTCTCGTCCATCTTCTGCATCAACTCCTCAACCTGCTTCTGCTGCTGTTTGCCCACTTCGGTACCTTTTGCCTTCTCCTCCATTTGCTTCAGCAGGTTCCGAATCATGGCCTGTTGCGCGGCCAGTTGAGATAGTTCTTCGGATAGTCCCTTGCCCGTTTTACCGCTCTTGCCGAGTTGCTGCATCTTGCCGTTTAGCTGTTTCTGCATCTCACTCATGCCCTCGCCATCTTTCGGTTGCTTACCTTTTTTACCACCCGACCCCGACCCGGGCATGGCCATGGCATTCATCTGCTGCTGCATATTCTTCAGTACATCGCTCAGCATGAGAGCCAGGTTGTTTATGGAGGTCATGGCAAACTGCTGCTTGGATGCGGCCATACTCAGCCTACGCTCCTTGAGTTGTTGCGTACTCTCATCCATGTACGATTTCATATCCGTCAGCTCCCGCGTCACGAATGACTGGATTTGCACGACCCGGCTCGCCAGCGCGTTTAGGCTGTCTTCAATGATTTTGGCATCGTCCTGTAATTTCAATTGCTCCTGCGAAAGCCTCGTAACGCGCGGGTCCTGAAGGCTCATACCCCTGAAATCTTTCATGACCCGCTCCTGCCCAAACGAAAGCGTAATCAGATTTTCGAGGATATTACGCAGGTCGTCCATGTTCTCCTGTAACTCTTCCATCTCCTGCGATTCCATCGACTCCTTCATGGCTTTGCTCATGGCCCGCATAGATTTAGATGCTTTGCTTTTGGATTGCGCTGACTTCTTACCCTGGTTTTTCTTCATCTGTTCCATAGCTTCCTCCATCGACTTCTCAGCATCTTTCTCATCCTGCTCCGATGTTTCGGGCTTGGTCAGGTCGTCTTTCTCGGCCTGTTTCTGCAACTCTTCCAACTGCTCTTTAGTCGCTTTGAAATCTTCCTGCGACTTCTCCAATTGCTTCTGTTGCTCCGGTGTCGACTCGTTCTTCTTTGAATCTTCTTTGGCTTGCTCGTCTAATTTGTCAGCCTGCTTTTCCAGATTCTCGGCTACGTTATTAACCTTCTGCTCCAGCTGCATTTGCTTGAACAGCTTCAATGCCCGGTCCAGATCACGCTCCAGATTGCGTTCTTTCCGGCTCAGCTTGTCGAGGAGTTGCGATGCCTTGTCGTCCTGTTTCTTCTCCAGCATCTGTTTCAACTGCTCATAAAGTTGCTTTGATTCCGGGTCCATAAGCTCGTTGAACAGCTTCTGCAACTGCTCCATCTTATCCTGCATGGCTTGGTTTTTCTCGGCGAATCGTTGCTGAGTCTCGTTCGTTTTCTGGAACTGCTCCTGCAATTTTTGCACCTCACGCAGGAGCTCCTCGCGCTTTTGCAATACTTCCTGCAACTGTTTCTTATCCTGAAAATCAGATGACTTTTTGGTACGCATCCGGTCTTCCATTTCCTTCAGCTCTTTCTTGATTTGCTGCGTTTTGCTGAGGGCGTTGTTGATATCCTGCTCAGTCTTCTCCGCCGATTTATCGACCTGTTTCTGTACTTCTGCCTGCGATGGTATTACGAAGTTCAGTTGATTGGACCGACTTGATTTGGGACCGTTAACGCCGTCGTTATCCCACACCTGAACAAAGTATTCCAGCCGGTCTTCCTGACCCAGTTTCAGGCTATCGAGCGACCAGTTGTACAAAAAGTTTTGTGAGGTAGTCGAGCGGTTGACCGGGATGTCTTTGCTATACATGGGCGACGCCTTATCACCCCGCTTGATGGTATAGTTAAGCCGGAGTTTCGAGAAACCATAATCATCTGAAACCAGCCCCGACAGCGCGATATAATTATACGTAACGGTGTCCTGAATGCGCTCGACGGAAATTTGTGGATAGCGGTCCGGTATGACCTGCACCGTGTACTGAATCTGTGAAGGCGTGGCAATCTGACTATTCTTGAGAGATACTGTGTACCCCGCCGTTTGCATGACCCGCCGGTTCAGCACAAACGTATTGCTGCCCGCCGAACGGGTTAGCACCGGTCGGAGGTCGGTATTGAATTTGAGTTGTAATGAATCAGTATGATCGGCTATGAACTCCCAGTTTACAACTGTTCCCTGTGGGATAAGCAGATTGCCGACGTTAGCAAGTTGCTCGGTCGGTTTATTCAGATAGACTGGATAATTGAGTCGGACGTTAAACGACAACATGGCCGGCCGGTCAATCAATGCGACGGTGTATTTCGGCGAACGGAACCCAGCGGCTTCGATATGAAAGTCTAAATCGCGCTGGAGATTATCGAATGTATAGGTGAATTTAGTGCCAGTCTGGTCAAGTTTAAAGCGCGTTCCGTTGGCCACAACGTAGGCTGTTTGTGGAATAGCATCACCCGTAATATTGACCGACAATGGAAAATCCTCATTCCGAAATGCCCTTAATGACTTATTATCTACATTGAATTTGAACGGGGCTTCTTCCACATAATCGCGGTTGTAATTGACCAGCCGCGTCGATGAGGTAGAAAAGAATTTTGGGTTTACAAGCAGAATACCCAGGATCAAGGCGAGGGGCGGGATGGCGTATTTCAGAAACTGCCGGTTCCGGCTAATCTGAATAGCGCTGGCAAAGCGGTTGATAAGCAACTGGTCAGAACGCTGATTCAGGCTGGCCAGCAATAGGTCGCTTTGGTCGTTATTAATGCGTTGCAGTTGAAGCGTATTCAGCAGCTTATCCCTTACTTCGGGAAAGTACATGCCTATCTGCCGGGCCGCTTCGTCGTTTGTAAGCGGTTTATTTACTCCGTACAGGCTCATTAGTGGTCGGACGATAAACCAGTACAAACTGCCCACCGCGAGCAGCAGAAAGCCAAAGAAAAGTACTGCCCGACCAACCGAATTGAACCGGCCTATGAATTCAGCCGTGTTGATGAGCAGATAGCCGCTGCCAAGCAGAGCTACAAAGAGTAAACTACCTTTAACCAGCTGATTCTGGAAATACCGCTTTTTGTACTCATCGATGCGCTGTAGTAGCGTTGTATATGCGTTCGGAGTTGCCATACGAATGTGGAGTGTCTAAGCCAGCACAGACTGGAAATAAAGGATGACATGTTCTTTTAAAAATTGCTCCTGTGCCACCAAGTCGCCGTGCGGAATTGGTTTGGCCAACTCCCAAAGTGGCCAGCCGTCTTTGTCGTAACCATCGAATTTGTAATACCCAGATTCACTCATTACCCGGCAAACGGCGATGTGCATGAGGTCCTGCTTTACTTCTTTGGCGAAACGTCTCGGCCCCCGACCCAGCTCCTGCACACCAATCAAAAAAAGTACCGCGTTAAGGTCAGCGGGGCGTTTACCAACCATTGTTTCAATCTGGTCGAGAATGCTTTCCCACTGCTCCTCTGTATATTTTTTGTCCATTGAAATCGACCGTAAAATTCTTCTGTCTAATTTAAGCGTTTTAATTCAATTAACGCCCGTTCATCGTGTTTCGGTTTATCCATACCATCTTTATCGACTTTGCCGATTTGCTTTTTCCTACTCTTTGTCTGGGTTGCACCCGTTCGCTGGGCGCAAATGAGAAAGTATTGTGTACGCACTGCCGAGTGAACCTGCCGGAAACGAATCAGTATCGGCAGCCCGACGCTGATTTTATCCTCAATAAGTTTGCCGGAAAAGTGCCTATCGAATTTGTTGCGTCGTATCTCCACTTCGCGAAGGGCGGAATTGTGCAGAAGCTCATCCACCGTATTAAATACAAAGGGCAGAAAGAGGCCGCTAAAGAGATTGCCATCTGGTATGGTCACTACCTCACAGACGAACATAGCCTGTTGCCCGAACTTGACATACTCATTGGCGTTCCGCTTCACAAACGACGGTTCCAGCAACGCGGTTATAATCAGGCCGACTGGGTTGCCGAGGGATTATCCGAAACGCTGAATCTCCCTTTTCATACAGATGTTTTACTGCGGAAACGCTTTCGTAGTTCGCAGACGCGCAAGAACCGGCTAGAGCGCTGGGAGAATGTAAAAACAGAATTCGGTCTGCAACACCCCGAAGTTGTATTGGGTAAGCGTGTTGGACTGGTCGATGATGTGCTGACTACGGGGGCTACGCTCGAAGCCTGTGCCATTGAACTGCTGCGGGCCGGTTGCCAGTCGGTAAGTGTTCTTACGCTGGCGGCTACGCGCTGACAGGCCACAAAAAAAGCGGCTATTCAGTACTGAATAGCCGCTTCACATTTACAATGAGGTTGCTTACTTATTTCTGCCAACGCCAATCATGGCACAGCGGAAACCAATCATGGCCGTAGCCGAATCCTGGTCTAAGAACCGGCGCGTTCCGGGTGCGAGCCAGTAGGCTACGTCAGCCCATGAGCCGCCTTTATAGACGCGCAGTTTATCATCAACTAAACTGTTATTGTTCTTCGAGTCGTAGTTTTTCGCAGGGTCAAGGTAGCCGTTCCGACGAATGGGGTTCAAGTCATTCACGTCTTCATACGATAGTGGACGATACACGTCATAAACCCACTCGTTCACGTTGCCCGCCATATTGTACAAACCGAAGTCGTTGGCTGGGTATGCATAAATCTCTGCTGTAATGATGGCGCCATCGTTCGAGCGACCGGCAATACCGGCGTAGTCGCCACGGGCACGTTTGAAGTTAGCCAACATCTGACCCTGTTTGCGACCCTTCTTGGGGTTACGAACCGATGAACCATCCCACGGGTAGATTCGCTGATTGACCTGATTCTCGTCCATATACTGCGTACCAATCAGAGCTTTAGCAGCATACTCCCACTCAGCCTCGGTGGGCAGACGGTAGTCGGGCAGAATCATGCCACTTTCCAGACTTGGCTTCGCCGATGGAGAAGCCGTAGCTTCGGCCAGGGCAGGCTCCGCTTCTTTCTTCGACTTGCGTTTTAGCGAGAAACCACCCCCTTTTTTCTTTTTGTCGCCACCGCCTTTGGCCAGTTCGTTATTCACGGCGTCGCTCCGCCACCTGGCGTAGTCGCTGGCCTGAACCCAGGACACACCCACAACCGGATAGTATCGGAAGGCGGGATAACGCAGATACTGGGTTACGTAGGAGTCGTTAAACGAAAGCGGATTAGCCCAAACGGTTGTATCGGGTAAAGCGGCTTTCACTACTTCTTCTGAAGAATCTCTTGTGATCGCGTTCAGGTATTCGAGGTAGTGGACGTTGGCCATCTCGGTTTCGTCCATGTAAAACGACTGAATTGAGACGGTCCGCTCGCGATTGTCGCGCATGTTCATTACGTCTTCTTCCAGCGAACCCATCGTAAACCGACCTCCTTCGATGAAGACGAGGTTTGGTCCCGCTTTTTGACCGGCAAATTTCTTGACCTGAAAACCGTCCTTCTGATTGTAGGCAATACCGGTAGCCGTGCTGGATTTGCCTGGCTTCACGCTTGTCGGGTGCTTTGACTTGCTACAGGCCGCAAAGGCCATGGTAGCCATCAGGAAACAGGCCGCTTTGTGCAGGTGATACTTCTGAATCATTGCTGTTTTTTGTGTAAACGTAGGGTGCATTTGGATGTTACGCAGTCATCTGAGCCAGAACTTCATTCAACTCTTCTACCGAGTGAACATCAGTATGCGTGAAGATAGGTCGGCCCTTTGATTCCTTCAGCGAGAATTTAGCCGGGTTTCCTTTCATGTAGTCAATTACCTTGCCAAATTGGTCGCCTGTAAAGAAGGCATCGTTCCCGTTAGAAACGAAGTACCCTTTCACAATAGTATTCTTAAGTGTCAGTTTCTCAAGGTACAGACGTTCAGCTTTCCAGCGCACGTTCACCATTTTTATCAGGTTCATGACCTCTTCAGGCATCGGTCCAAACCGGTCAATAATTTCCTGCTGAAACGCCAGCAACTCTTCCTCGTTTTTGATGCTGTCCAGCCGGGTGTAGAGCGCGAATCGTTCTGAAATGTTTTGCACGTAGCGTTCGGGAATAACAACGGTTAGGTCGGTCTCGATTACAGTATCAGGGAGGGTTATTTTGAGGTCGCCGGGTTTAGTTTCGAACAGGTCTTTGAACTCGCTTTCGCGCAGTTCCTGTACAGCTTCGTCCAGAATCTTGTGATACATCTCAAAACCAAGGTCATTTACAAAACCGCTCTGTTCAGAACCCAGCAAGTTTCCCGCTCCCCGGATGTCGAGGTCGCGCATAGCGATTTTAAAGCCTTCGCCAAGGTCCGAGAAGTCTTCCAGTGTTTGCAGTCGCTTGCGGGCATCCGACGTCATTACCGAAGGCGGGGGTGTGAGCAAATAACAGAACGCCTTTCGGTTGGACCGCCCTACTCTACCCCGCATCTGATGCAGGTCTGATAAACCGAAGTGATGTGCGTTGTTAATCAGAATTGTGTTGGCGTTCGGAATGTCGAGGCCGGATTCGATGATGTTGGTCGAGACCAATACGTCAAATTCACCCTCGATAAAGCGCGTCATGGTACGTTCAAGGCGGTCGCCTTCCATCTGACCGTGTGCTACACCCACGCGGGCCTCCGGCACGAGTCGCATAATCAGGTTGCCAATCGACTCGATGTCGCTCACCCTGTTATGCACGAAAAAGACCTGCCCTCCCCGCCTGATTTCGTAACTCACCGCGTCGCGAACGGTCACTTCATTGTATGGATGGACTTCGGTCGTGACGGGTTGGCGGTTGGGCGGAGGTGTGGCAATAACCGACAAGTCACGCGCGCCCATCAGCGAGAAGTGTAACGTTCTGGGAATGGGCGTAGCCGTCAGCGTTAGCACATCAACCTCAACCCGCATTTCTTTCAGGCGGTCTTTGGTTTTCACGCCAAACTTCTGTTCTTCGTCAATTACCAGCAAGCCGAGGTCTTTGAACCTGATATCTTTATTCACAATCCGGTGCGTCCCAATCAGAATGCCGATTTCGCCCGAAGCCACCCCTTTGAGCGTTTCTTTTATCTGAGCCGCCGACCGGAAACGGTTAATGTAGTCGATCTTAACGGGGAAGTCAGCCATACGCTCCATGAACGTTTTGTAGTGTTGCATGGCCAGAATTGTGGTGGGTACAAGCACGGCTACCTGCTTATTATCCGTCACGGCTTTGAATGCAGCCCGGATAGCTACTTCGGTTTTACCGAAGCCAACATCGCCACAGACGAGCCGATCCATGGGGTGCGGTTGCTCCATGTCATCTTTTACGTCGTTAGTGGCTTTGGCCTGGTCGGGTGTGTCTTCGTATAGAAACGACGATTCGAGCTCGGCCTGCAAAAAGCTGTCGCGGCTATAGGCGAAGCCCGGTGCGGTTCGGCGTTTAGCGTAAAGGGCAATCAGTTCGCGGGCAATGTCCTTTACCTGTTTCCGAATGCGCGACTTCTTGTTCTCCCACTCCTGCGAACCAAGTTTACTCATCATCGGCGGTCCACCCTCACGCCCGCTATATTTAGCAATTTTGTGCAGACTGTGGATGCTCACCAGCAGAATGTCGTTGTCACGGTAGATGAGTCGAATCGCTTCCTGTTCATTCCCTGCGTTATCTACTCTTTCCAGCCCCGCAAACCGCCCGATGCCGTGGTCAACGTGCGTAACGTAGTCGCCGGGTTGCAGCGTTTTGAGTTCGCGCAGAGTCAGGGCTTTCGATTTTGAGAACTTATCCTGCACTCGGTATTTGTAGTAGCGGTCAAAAATCTGGTGGTCCGTGAACACCACAATTTTCAGCGCGTCGTCCTGAAATCCTTCGCGCAGGCCAATGTTTAATGGCTGGAATTTTACGAATGGGTCGAGCTCCTCGAAGATGGTCCGCAACCGGTCGAGTTGTTTGAACGACTCAGCGGCAATGATGTTTGTGTAGCCCTTGGCCTGATTGTCGCCGAGGGCTTCGACCAGCCGCTTAAATTCTTTATTGAATGATGGTTGCGGTTTCGACGGGTACTGCTGCCGACCTTCCGTCTTGAAATAGAACTTACGGCCAAACTCAACCGTTCTGAATCGCTTCAGTTCATTTAGAAATGTTCGGCGCGTCTGAAATAACTCACTCGGGTCCGATACTACCTGAATGCCCCCGCTTCCGCCTACTACCGATGCAAAACTCTGCTCGGCTTTTTCGTAGCATTGCTCAATAATCTCGAGCGTAAACTCCACGTCTTTTGCCCAGACGGTTGTATCGCCTGGCAGGAAGTCGAAGAACGATTCACGAGTTTCCTCGATAAGCCGGGTCTGAATATTCGGGATGACGTTTACGAAGTCAACGGCATCAGTCGATAGTTGCGATTCGGGATTAAACTTGCGGATGCTTTCGACTTCATCGCCGAACAGGTCTATTCGAAAGGGGAACTCACTGGCAAAGGAAAATACATCGATAATACCACCCCGCACCGAGAACTGCCCTGCTTCATAGACGAAATCGGTTTTCTCGAATTCGTAGGTTTGGAGCAACTCTTCCACAAAACTCGTGTCCAGTTTCTCTCCCGTCCGGATGGTCAGCGTATTGGCGCGGAGAGCCCGTTTGTTGATGACCTTTTCCGACAATGCTTCTGGGTACGTCACCATTAGCAGCCCACCTTTTGGCGCTGGATTCAGTTTGTTCAGTACTTCGGCCCGCATTAGAACGTTGGCGTTCTCAATCTCTTCGTATTGATACGGCTTCTTGTACGACATTGGAAAAAGCAGTACCTCGCGACTCAGCAGGTTTTGCAGGTCGTTGAAAAAATAAGCTGCTTCATCGCGGTCGGTCAATACGTAGAGATGATTGCCACCTGCTGAGCGGAGTACAGCCGAGGTAAATACGGCGTCTAAGCTACCAGCCATACCCTTGACCTGAAGCCTTTGCGGCTCGTCTGATGGTTTGCGGCTAAACGGTTCAGCGAGTAATTTTATAAAGCTGTCATCGGCGTATAAGCCGAGTAATTCGTCAGGTTTCAAGCGGTAGCTGGATTGGATGATTCAACGCAAAAAGGCCGCTGGAGTCAGGCTCCGGCGGCACGTAGTTGTAACAGCAGGTTTTGTGGATTTGTTGCAGGGCTTGCTTTACCTATTCATTATCTTCGCCTACCCATCTTCACGTCAGGATAATTCGCTCAATAGCCTGAAGTCAATAGCCTCCTTAGTTAGGATTTTTCGGATACGTTCACCGTCTTCAAACACGATGATAATCTCCTTTCTGTTGGCTGCTTCATCGTCGCTTACCCATTTCCAGTCTTCGGCGGTAGCGTCCATAACGTTCAGCACGCTGGCCATCTTTGCGGGGTCGCGCTCCTTGCTGATGAATGCACTTGTATCGGTTATGTACAGGATAATTCGCTCATCTTCGAGCCAGCCCAAATCGTTCAGCGCGTCGTTCAAATCGTCGAGCGTCTTACCAAAATCCGGTATCTCCAAGACGTTTTCTACGGCTTCATAGAACTGCCGAAGTGTCGAAGTTTTGCTGCCATCTATGTGGGCGATGAAGTCATGCTCAAAGTGTTTTTTGAGGTCATTTTCTGACTGACACAAGAGGATATTAGGTGTCATATTTGAGACGTTGGGGAGCGTAAATCTGAAAAAATCACTGTTCCACGTGGAACTGATTATCAGGTAGTTGTACACGTATGTAACCACTTTTAACCCGGTTACTTACGCGATTTTAGTGAAAAGCTGACATGATGTCAGTATGTGATTCCACAAAGATACAGGCAAAAAAACGAGATATAGCTACGCGGAACACAACACAGAAAAAGCCGGACAGTACGGCTTCGGAGTAACCCTGAAAGACGGCTCCAAAGTGAGGACTAACCGACACATAGGGCAAAACCGGTCTATGATCTAATCCCTTTTGAGGCTCGCAATAATTGGGTAAACGATAGATGGTTGATGTGAAAGCAGGGCGCCCTAAGTCTGCTGAGGCACAGAAACAGGCTTAGGGCGGAGCCAAAGCTGGAGCATAGAATTTAAAAAAAGCCCTGCATGAGAAAGGACGATAATCAATTCAGGGAGAAGAGGGGAATCCGGGCGGCCACCATATTATGGAACATCAGTTCGGTAATCACTGGAGTCATATACTTGATAAGTGGAAACTCCGAGATCGATTCCATTACCTCCAGTTCTGATTCGGCTTTGAAAATACACCAGAGCTTCTGGCGGTCGACGGAGAGCGAATAGGAAAGCAGAAGGCCGTTTTCCATCAACTCTTCAACCTTCTGCCGTTGCGCGGGAATGCGGTTGGCAAAGCCAACGTCCATCACGTCCGGCAAATCAAATTCAACCATGTATTGGCTCATAGCAATGCTGTTAGAATAACCGGTTATGGTTGGCCGCTGTCAGCTCCCGGCTATAAGCAAATTAACGAAGTTTAACTCGTCTTCGTGAATTGAGTGCGGAAAATTCGGATAAAGTTTCGCCGTTACAGTAGCACCCATATCGCGCAACACCCGCTCTGATTCCAGCACCCGTGCCTTTGGAATATGCGAGTCCGTATCGCTGCATCCGAGGAAAATCGGCGTACCGGCAAACGAACCGCCGTACTGTCGCGGGCTTCCGTCGGGACCAATCAGCCCACCGCTCAGCCCGAATACACCGCCGTACTCAACTGCGTTACGGGCAGCAAATTCAAGGGTTAAACAGGCACCCTGCGAAAAGCCAAGCCAGTAGATCTGCGGAGATTTGAAGTTGTAGTCCGATTGCAGCCGCGCCCGCCAGCCCGCCAGTATCTGTAATGCCGAAGACAGGTAGGGTTCATTCTCCTCCAGCGGTCGCAAAAACGAGTAGGGATACCAGGAATTACCGGTAGCCTGGGGAGCCACAAATGCAAATCCGTCGTCGTTGATATGATCGGCCAGCGAAAGAATATCCCGCGCCGAACTACCCCGGCCATGCATCAGCATCATCACCTTTTTGGCCTCATCGAGCGGCTTTCCAACGGTCAGAAAATTGGTTGGGTTATGTATCATACGAATGGCCATTTACGAAATTGCCGGTAATGCTTTTTCCAGACTCGCCCGGCGCGACTCGTACTGCGGAGGAAGTTTCAGGTTCTGACCCAGTTCGGCCAGGGGTTCATCGACGGTGAAGCCCGGTGGGTTTGTGGCAATCTCGAACAGGATACCGCCTGGCTCGCGGAAGTAGATGCTGTGGAAATACTGGCGGTCCTGCACGGTTGTCGGCTGAAAACCAGCCTGCATCAACTGTTCACGAATGGTTTGCTGGGTAGCGTCTGAATTAGTCGAGAACGCTACGTGATGCACCGATCCCGATCCCTGCAATGCCCGAACCCCCGTTGGCGAGACCTGTAGATCGACAAAGTTACCAGGGCCACCCGCACCCGTGCTAAAACGAATCCGGCCTGGCTCCTCCCCTATTAGTGTGTGCTGCATGATGCCGGTCAGGAGTTGCGCGGTCCGGTCGGGGTTTTGTACGTTCAGCGTCACGGTGTGAAAACCGCGAACGGCGTGGTCGGCAGGGATTTGGCCGTTGTCCCAGCCGGGCCGCTGGTCATCGTCAGAAAACACCAGTTCGATCCCCGCGCCGTCGTAATCCTCGAATTGCAGATAACTTTCCGAGAAGCGTTTGTACGGTCCGGCATACGGAATGCTACGTTCGTGAAGTCGGTCCATCCAGAATTGCAGGGAGGCTACAGGTGCTGAAAAGGCCGTGTACGTCAATTGCCCAACGCCTTTACGACCGCGCGGCATATCACTGCCGTACGGGAAAAATGTTAAGATAGTACCGGGAGAACCCGTCTCATTACCATAATATAAATGGTACACGTCGGGCGCGTCGAAGTTGACGGTTTTCTTCACGAGCCGTAAACCCATAAGATCCGTGTAAAAATCGACGTTGCGTTGGGTGTCGCCCGCAAGCGTCGTTACGTGGTGCAGGCCGTTGATGAGTGTTTCCATGTGTGTTGAAAGGTGACCAGTTGGGAGAAATCTTATTGTTTGCAAATGTATATGATGTATATACATTTAATTGCGGCAAATTGTTCCTACAAAAATGCCCGACTGTTAGATCGGGCATTTTTTGTCATTCTGTACCGGTAGTACCGGTCGGAAAAGCAACGTATCGAAACTGAAAAATCACTCCAGCAGAAATGGATAATCCTTCTGCATGTACACGTCCTTATACGCTTCTTCGGCGGGTGGATAGGGAGACTCTTCAGCGAAGGTTACGGACTCGTCTACCATGACTTTTATTTTATCGTCAATGGCATTTAAGTCTTCCTGTTTGGCTAAACCCTGTTCCAGAATCCGGGCCTTTACAATCTCAATTGGGTCGCGGAGTTTATATTGGTCAACTTCCTCCCGGCTCCGGTATTTCTGTGGGTCAGACATGGAGTGGCCCCGGAACCGGTACGTACGGAACTCCAGAAAGGTAGGTCCGTCGCCAGCGCGGGCGCGTTCGGCAGCGCGGCCAACGGCTTCATGAACGGCTTCGACGTCCATAGCATCAACTGGCTCGGCAGGCATGTCATACGACTCGCCCATGGTGTACAATTCCGTTACGTTCGAGGTGCGGGCTACCGAAGTACCCATCGCGTAGCCGTTGTTTTCAACTACGAAAATGACTGGTAGCTTCCACAGCATCGCCATGTTGAAGGCTTCGTGCAATGCACCCTGCCGCACGGCTCCGTCGCCCATGAAACAGATGCAGAGGTTGCCGGTTTTGTTGTATTTCTCCGCAAAGGCAATGCCCGCCCCCATCGGAATCTGCGCGCCCACGATGCCGTGACCACCCATGAAATTAACCGACTTATCGAAGATGTGCATGGAGCCGCCCTTACCCTTGGAGGAGCCGGTTTGCTTGGCAAACAGTTCGGCCATGATAGCTTTTGGGTTGGAGCCAAGGGCAAGCGGAATACCATGGTCGCGGTAGGCCGTGATCCATTTATCATCTTTGGTCAGGGCCGAGAACGCACCTGATGAACCTGCTTCCTGACCAATATACAGATGGCAAAAGCCCCGGATTTTCTGCTGACCGTACAGTTGACCAGCTTTTTCCTCGAACTTCCGCTGCAACTGCATCGACTCGTACCACTGCATATACTGCTCTTTGGAATACTGCGTCCTGGTCTGAGCGGGTCCCGTTGCAGATGCCTTCGCCGTAGCCTTGCCATTCTTGGCTGGGGGCACCTCGGCGGACTTTTTCTCTTTTACACTTGCCATTGAATAAGGTCGTTAGTCGTCAGGTTATCGTGTTAGGCGCGGTCGTTGAACGTCAGTTACCTAACAATGTGACCGTATCTTTGTTGCCTTTGCCAACGGTCAGTTAAACCGTTAGAAACCGCGAAATTAAGAAATCTCGTCCGATAACGCCACTTATGCACCTCGAAAAGCTAAGCCTGACCAATTTTAAAAATTACGAGGATGGGCGATACGCGTTTGGGCAGCACGTGAACGTAGTGGTGGGTCCCAACGGCAGCGGCAAAACGAACCTGCTCGATGCCATCTATTTTCTGTCGCTTAGTAAGAGCGCATTTCAGAGTCAGGACGCGTATAGCATTCAGCATGGAGCCGATTATTTTATTCTTGACGGGGTATTTGTCGAAGTCAATCATCATACCCAGATAACCATCAGTTTACAGCGGGGACAGCGGAAGGTTCTGATGGCCGATAAGAAACCCTACGACCGCATCAGCGACCACATTGGCCGGTTTCCGGTGGTGCTCATTGCCCCGAATGACACCGACCTCGTCCGCGAACACGCTGAAGAAAGGCGGCACTTTTTCGATGGGGTCCTCTCGCAGTATGACCCCGATTACCTCACCGATTACCTTGCCTATAACCAGATTCTGAAACAGCGTAATAGCCTGCTCAAACTCTTTGCCGACCGAAGCCAGGTTGACAACGACATGCTTGATACCTATGATGAGCCACTGCTGGCCATAGGTCAGCGGATTCACGACCGACGGCAGGCGTTTGTTTCGGAGTTTTTGCCCATGTTCCAGAGCCATTACGCCTACCTCAGCGACGAACGCGAAGCCGTCAATATCTTATATGAGTCAGAAGTAAGCGACCCAAACTTTGCGAACGAGTTCCGCGATTTCCGTCGGCGCGATACTATCCTGCAACGCACCACTATGGGCATTCACAAAGATGATTACACGTTTTTGATTGAAGACGGAACGGGGGCGTCGGTGCCGATGAAGAAGTTTGGCTCGCAGGGGCAGCAGAAGACGTTCGTGATAGCCCTCAAACTCGCCCAATTCGATCAGCTGGAAGCCACAAAAGGCAAAAAACCGATTCTGCTCTTAGACGATATTTTCGACAAACTTGACGACCGGCGCATCGGTAAACTCATTCAGCGGATGGACGAAAGCGCGGACCCCACCAGCCAGTTCGGACAGATTTTCATTACCGACGCCCGTCCCGAACGCACCCGCGAACTGCTGAGTAGAGTGACCGCCGACGTGCGTTTTTTTCAGATTGGTTCGTGATTTTTAACACAGAGGGACGGAGGTGTTCACAGGGGAAACAGAGAAATATAACGGCAAAACTCTGTTCTCTCTGTGAATAGCTCCGTCCCTCTGCGTTAAAGAAACACCTTGAAGACCGGGAAGACCTCTGCCCCATCCAGCAGCCCGCTCGGGCCGTGCGTTTCGTAGTACGTGACCGATGCAGCACCGATTTGCGAAAGTGAGGTTAAGCTTAGCTGGGTCCATTCGGTACCGAAGACGGTTTTCTGGCGCGGGTCGGCGGGGGGAATGGTGGCGCGGTCGTTGGGTGGGGCGTCGGCGTTGTAGCGGGGCAGAAGCGTGATAGGCGAAATATGCACCGGTTTGCCGCCCGACAGTACTCGGGCCGACAGGACGGTGTCAGCCTGCCCGGCCACGTTCTCCATTACGGTCCGGTCGTCACTTAAATGTACCTGCGGGGTGATGGAATACGTAACGAAATCAATCGGGCTGAAGTTGAAGCGGTTGTTGTTCAGGTCAACAAAGTGCGCGTTAGTGCCACCGCCGAGCAAAACATCCGGCAGTCTTTTGCGTAGTACTGGCAGTACGTCGTTCAGCAACGCATCAGACGTGCGTCCCGCATCTGCCCCGAACAAAGAAAGCGTGTAGAGACGCAGTGCATGGTCGATGGCAAACTGCGCGAACTGCCGGGCCTGTTCAGTGGCATCATCGCCGAAAAATAACGCCAACTCAAGTGGAACCCCCAGCAGATTGGCGTCAAGTTGCGCGGTCAGGAGATTGCCCGGCCAGTCGGGTTTGGTCAGGTGAACCTCGGTCCGCAGGTGCGACAGATTGAGCGTTTTGAGTGCGTTGGTTTGGGATTGTGACAACGGCGGCCCGTCGGGTCGATGACCCAGGCCGATGCGCGGGCGCACGGGGAGGCCGGAGTTTTCAGACGTAAAGACAATGTGTTGCCTGATTTCTGTGCCGGTCTCTACCAGTACGGGTCTTGGCAAATCGACCGGGGTTGGGTAGGTTTTGTACGATGCATCGGTAAAATTCCGCTGGTCTTCGGTCTCGAATACCTCGCCGGCAAACTCCACCCGAAACACCCGTCCCGACGCCATTTGCCACGTCATACTCCTAACGTCCCGAAAAACCTGAGCAGGCGGTATCATCACCGGAAACAGTGAGTCGGTAGTTTGCCCGTGTGGATGTTCGACTCGGCAGGGCTGCCCGGCCAAACCCGATACCGGATGCAGCACACAGATGCCGATGCGGTTGCGCTGGAACGTACCGGTGGCTTTGCCATAAAAATCGAACGTAACGGTTCCGTCAGACTGTCCCGAAATTTGCGCATTGCCTGCCATCTGAATGCCCAAATCGTCGACTTGCCAGTTGTACGTAATCGTAAACGATTCAGGAGTCTGGTGAATCTGCTGACGGGTTAAGATAATGGCTGCCGTGTTCCACTGCGGGTCACGAAAGGACAGGTGCATCATCTGCACGACCTCCTCGCCGTTGACGAGAAATTGGCGCAATGAACCATTATCGAGAGAAAGCTGAACGGGTCCGGCGTTGAGTTGCATAGCTGATGGATTCTATTAATCGAAAAGTAAGACCAACACGGTCTTTACCTTTTATAGGCATGAAAACCCTCCTGCTCCTTACTCTCTCGCTCCTCTCGCTACACGGGAGTTTCGCACAAAAACCCTTCACCAACGGCCCGTTGCGGGTGTCTGACAATAACCGGTATCTGGTCCACGCCGACGGAACGCCGTTTTTTTATCTGGGCGATACAGCCTGGGAATTACTGCACCGTCTGAACCGCGAAGAAGCCGACCGGTACTTGAAACGCCGGGCCGAACAGGGTTTTTCCGTCATTCAGGCCGTTGCCCTCGCCGAGTTCGATGGTCTGAAAGAACCTAACCCATATGGCGAAACGCCCCTGCTAAACGATGACCCAGCCAAACCCAACGAAGCGTATTTCAAACACGTCGATTACATTATTGACAAAGCGGCTGAGTACGGGCTGGTCATTGGCCTGCTGCCGACCTGGGGCGATAAGGTTTTTAAGGATACGTGGGGAAAAGGGCCGGAGATTTTTACCCCACAAAACGCTCGTGTTTATGGGAAGTGGATTGGCGAACGCTACGCAACCCGCAAAACATCATCTGGATTATGGGGGGTGACCGTAACCCGCGCACCGGTTCGGCAGATGTAGCCGTCTGGCGGAGCATGGCTGAGGGCGTCCAGGAAGGTGCGGGTGGCCCCAACAACGCGCTGATGAGTCTCCACCCGCAACCCAACGGGATACAGGACGGTGGTTCGGCGAAGTGGTTTGGGCAGGATGCCTGGCTGGATTTTAACATGCACCAGACCGGCCACTGCCGCGACACGCCTGTTTATGACTACATCAGCACCAGCTACGCCAAAACGCCCACCAAACCAACCATGGACGCCGAACCAATTTACGAAGACCACCCCGTTTGCTTCAACGCTAAAGAACTCGGCATATCCAACGCCTTCGATGTCCGTAAAGCCGCTTACCTCGATTTATTTGCCGGAGCGCATGGCCACACCTACGGCTGCCATGACATCTGGCAGATGTATAGCCCCAGCCGCCCTGCCGTAAACAACCCCCGCCTATACTGGCCCGAAGCGATGGAACTGCCCGGTGCCAGTCAAATGAAGTTTGTCCGGCAACTGATGGAATCCCGCCCCATGCTGGAGCGCGTACCTGACCAGTCGCTGATTTTGGAAAACAACTACCCCCCTGCCGAACGGATTCAGGCTACACGGGGCAAAAATTATGCGTTTGTATACTCGGCAGCAGGTCGGGCGTTCACCATGAACATGGGTAAGATTACGGGTGAAACGGTGAAAACGGCCTGGTTCAAACCCCGCACCGGGGAGATAAAAGAGAATGGTACCGTACCCAACATTGGTCAGCAGAAATTCACACCCCCAGCCTCTGGCTACGGGCAGGACTGGGTGCTGATACTGGATGGATTGTAGGTGGCTCAAGAGTAACCAACTTACTTATGGCCCGGCAGGACTACGGTTTTGTCGGGCTTTTTGTGGGGTTACTCCGCTATTTTGGCCGCTCGTCATTTTGTTGAAAATAAACTCAGGAAACTTAGAACCTTTGTAAAGTTTCCTGAGTTTAACCCGATAAAGTACAAACCCAATATGAAAGAACGGATTTTATCGGAAGCCGAACAGCTCTTCTGGAAATACGGGGTTCGGTCCGTAACAATGGAAGACATTGCCCGCGAACTCGGTATCTCAAAGAAGACAATTTACCAGCACTTCAGCGACAAGGAAGATATTTTGTATCAGGTCATTGAACTGAAAATCAACACAGATGTCAGCGAAATTGAGTGTATGACCATTCAAACGCCTAATCCGGTCGAGGGTTTATTGATGGCCCTGGAGGTGATGCACAAGAACAAAGATAACGTTAGCCCAAACCTGCTGATTGACATTAAACGCTACTACCCGAAAGCATTTACGCTGTTCCGAAAGCATATGGATCAGCATCTAATGAAATCGGTTCTTGAAAATATACAAAAAGGCATTGCAATGGAACTTTACCGCAGCGACATAAATCCAGCCATTTTGGCCCGGATGCGGGCCGAGCAAATCGAACTGGCTTTCAACAATGATTTCTTTCCCACCAATCAATACACCATGATCGACATTCAGCGCGAACTGATTCATCACTTCGTGCGCGGGATGCTGACAGAAAAAGGCTTTACCGTTTACAACCAATACACACACAAGGAGGAATACACACAACCGAACGCATGAAAACAAGTCGTACAACGCATACCGCTGCACTCTATTTGCTGGCTGGCTGGCTGGGGGCCGTGGCGCAGGTCATACCCGCGCAGCCGTCTGTTGGGCAACAGCCAACGGGCGCGGCTGCGAGCGGGCAGCAGCCGGGGGTCCAGCAGGCCGCCGGAACGGGCTCAGTGGTGGCACAGCCCGGCAGCACGCCCAGCACCAGCAGTAACGTACCGTCGCAACCGGGTGTAAACACTGGCACTACAACACCCTCGCTGACCACACCCAACGGCGTAGTGAACTTACAGCCGGGCGACATTTCGACCTTTAATTCGGGTTTGGGGGTTGCGCCCAACGGCCTGTCGCCCACGGGGCAGTCTACGGGCGGGCAGACCTTTACGCTGCAACAGGCCATTGACTTCGCCATCGAGAAGAACGTGAGCATCCGTAACGGCAAGCTTGACGCCCTGAGTGCTGAAGCCCGCATTAAGGAAATTAAGGCATCGGCTTTACCTCAGGTAGCCGCAAGTGCATCGGTAACTGACAACCTGATTATTCAGCGTGCGTTTTTGCCGGCTATCTTCTTTGATCCAAAGGCATCACCTGATGCTCCGGCTGTACCGGTACAGTTTGGCGTTGCCTACTCGGCCAATGCTGCCGCCAGTGTCAACCAGGTTATTTACAGTGCGGCTTTGAATGTTGGACTTCGGGCCGCAGATACATACCGCGAACTGGCCCAGCGGAATCTGGCCGGTAGTAAAGTCGTGGTGGCCGAGCAGGTGGCTAAAGCATATTACGGCGTATTGGTGGCGCTGGAGCGGGCCAAACTACTTGACTATAACATTACCCGGCTTGACACGACGCTGGGCGAGACGCAGGCAATGAACCAACAGGGATTTGTAGAAAAACTTGACGTTCAGCGGCTCGAAGTACAGGCCAATAATCTGAAAGCTGAGCGGCAAAAAGTACAGAATCTCATTGAACTAAGCTACGTGCTGCTGAAGTTTCAGATGGGCCTAGGCGTTAACGATGAGATTACTCTAGCAGAACAGTTGGAAGACCGTAGCGTCAATGATCTGCGTCCCTTGATCTCAGACGATCCTACATTTAAGTATCAGAGCCGGATTGAATACTCGACTTTAGAAACGCAGATCAAACTGGCCGAGCAGGATATTGAGGTCACGCAGAAAGGATATTACCCAACGCTGGCCGCATTTGCCAACTACGGCTACAATGCGGGTCGTAATCAGTTCACTCAGTTAATTAATTCGCCCTGGTTCAACTTTGCGTCTCTCGGTGTGAGCCTCCAAATACCCATTTTTGACGGGTTTTTGAAGAAGAACCAGATTGCGCAGAAACGCTATACGCTGCAAAAAGCGCAGAACAGTGGCGAACTGCTCCGCAACTCCATCGATCTGCAAATCCGACAATCGAGCATCACGCTCAGGAACGGTCTGCAAACACTCCAAACGCAAAAGCGCAACCGCGACTTAGCCACCGAAATTGTTCGGGTTACGCGTATCAAGTACAAAGAAGGCGTTGGGTCAAGTCTGGAAGTGCTGAGTGCCGAAGGCTCGCTCCGCGAAGCGCAGACCAACTATTATTCATCGCTCTACGACTTCCTGATTGCCAAGGTTGACCAGGACAAATCTCTTGGACGTCTCTACACCGGACAGTAATATCAAATTAGTGAGTTTTTGTCATTCCGAGGAACGAGGAACCTCTTTACAGTTCCTGTTGACTTGTAATAGAGATTCCTCCTTCGTCAGAATGACAGAAAATAACGTTAAACCAAACCAATGAAATCATACTACGCCATTGCCCTGTCCGCAACGCTGTTAGCGTCCTGCGGGGGGGAGAAAAAAACCGACCTGCAAAGCAAACGCGAAGAGCTTCAGAAACTGAAGTCGGAGCAGGCCAGCCTGAATACGAAGATTAAAACGCTGGAAGGTGAGGTAACCAAACTGGACCCTAAAAAGGCCGAAGTGGGCCGCGTGAAAGACGTAGCTGTCTCGCCGGTGCAACCCACGACGTTCAAGCACTTTGTGGAATTGCAGGGGACTATCGACGCTAAAAACAATGTGCAGGTTTCGCCCAAGTCGGGTGGGGTTGTTACGGCGGTCTATGTCAAAGAAGGCGACAATGTGCGGGCCGGACAGGCCATTGCCAAAGTTGACGATCAGCTTTTGCGCGAATCGCAGGCCGAGCTGAAAACGCAGATGTCGCTGGCCAACACCATTTTTGAAAAACAGGCCGCTCTCTGGAAACAGCAGATTGGCACTGAGATTCAGTATTTGCAGGCCAAAAACAACAAAGAAGCTCTGGAACGGCGGCTTTCGACGCTGAACGCGCAGATGGGCCAATCGACAGTAACGGCTCCCATTTCGGGTGTGGTTGATCTGGTAACCGTAAAGGTGGGGCAATCTGCCGCACCGGGCATGGGGCTGGTGCGGGTCGTGAACCTCGGTCAGCTTAAAGTGGTGGCCAAGGTATCGGACACCTACGCGGGCAGCGTTCGCAAGGGCGACGCGGTACAGATCGAGTTTCCTGACATCAGCAAAAGCATGACGTCGCGTATCTCGTTCGTATCGACGACGGTCGATCCGCTCAGCCGGACGTTTACCATCGAAGCCCCGCTCCCATCGAGCAGCAGCTTCAAGCCGAATATGCTGGCGCGGGTTAAAATCAACGACCAGACGGTAAATGATGCGCTGGTCATTGACCGTAACATCGTGCAGAACACCGAGAACGGACAGCTGGTTTACGTGGCTGAAACCGAAGGAAACAAAACGGTGGCGAAGAGTCGGATTGTAAAAACCGGTGATTCGTATAACGGACGGGTTGTGATTACGCAGGGGCTGAAAGCCGGCGACAAACTCATCACCACCGGCTATCAGGACGTAGTGGACGGACAACCAATCAGTTTTTAACTAACAGATTTCACCATGAAATTTGAAAAATATAAAACCCTCGGCTTTACCAACTGGAGCGTCGAGAACCGGACGGCGATTTACATATTTGCCCTTCTGATTACGCTGGGTGGGTTATTTGTATACATCAACCTGCCCAAAGAGCAGTTTCCCGATATCAAGATTCCGCAGGTCTATATCAATACGGTGTACGTTGGTACGGCCCCGGCAGATATCGAGAACACGATTAACAAGCAGATCGAGAAGCAGCTGAAGTCGCTGTCGGGTGTGAAGCGCATTAAATCGAACGCCCTGCAGGACGTATCGGTCATTCTGGTCGAGTTTACGCCCGACGTCAAAACCGAAGACGCCCTGCAACGGGTGCGCGACGCCATTGACAAAGCCAAGCCCGACCTGCCGCAGAAACTCGACGCGGGTCCAACGGCGCAGGACGTGAACTTCTCGGAGTTTCCGATCATGAACATCAACATGGCCGGTAATTTTTCGCTGAAGCAACTCAAGGAATACGCCGAAGATTTGCAGGATGCTATCGAAGCCATGCCCGAAATCCGGCGCGTGGATATTGTAGGTGCACTGGACCGTGAGATTCAGATTAACGTCGATTTGCCCCGGATGCAGTCGCTGGGTTTGTCGTTCAACGACATTCAGCAGGCCGTTCAGGGCGAAAACATCAACGTATCGGGTGGCGACCTCGACGTGGACGGCGTGCGCCGGACGGTGCGCGTAAAAGGCGAATTTACCGAAGTGAGCCAGTTGCGCGAGTTGCAGATTCGTACCGCAACGGGAGCAACGGTACGGCTTGGCGATGTGGCTGAGGTGCAGGACAGCTTTGAAGAGCAGCAGAGTTACGCCCGGCTTGACAACAAATCGGTTGTAACGCTGAACGTAATCAAACGCGCCGGAGCCAACCTGATTTCGGCGGCAGACAACATTGAGAAAACCATTGATGAGTACAAAGAAAGCCGTTTCCCGCAGGGGCTCGATGTCAAAGTGACCGCCGACCAGTCGGAGCGCACCCGCGAGAGTGTCAATGATCTGGTGAATACGGTGGTACTGGGCTTCATTTTTGTGGTGCTGGTGCTGATGTTCTTCCTCGGTATCCGCGACGCTATCTTTATTGGTTTGTCCATACCGCTGTCGGCACTGGTTGCCTTCGTGCTGATGCCCGTGATTGGGCCCATCGTAGGTACGGCTTTTACGCTGAATACCATTGTACTATTTGCCTTCCTGCTCGGCCTCGGTCTGGTGGTGGACGATGCCGTGGTGGTTATCGAGAACTCGCACCGGCTGTTTAACGAGAACAAGGACTGGAACATCAAGCAGGCCGTAAAAGCGGCAGCGGGCGAGGTATTCGTACCGGTACTGTCGGGTACGCTGACGACCATTGCGCCGTTCTTTCCGCTGCTGTTCTGGCCGGGTATTGTGGGCGAGTTTATGAAGTTTTTGCCCCTGACGCTCATTCTAACGCTGTTTGCGTCGCTTTTTGTGGCCTACATCATCAACCCGGTGTTTGCCGTAACGTTCATGCAACGGCACGAAGACGACAACCACCAAGACAAGCAGTCGTTCCGCGAGATTCAGCGGCCCCTCATCATTCTTACGGTGTTAGCTGGTATTGGCTACGTCATTGACCGGGGTATTGGCAACCTGCTGGTGTTGGTTATTGTCCTGTATATTTTCAACCACTACATTCTGACGCCGAAGCTGATTGTACCCTTTCAGGAGGGTCTGTTGCCCGCGCTGAAGAGCAACTACCGGAAACTCATTTCGTGGGCACTGACCGGCTACCGTTCCGTGTTCATTGTGGCCTCTGCCTTCGTACTGCTGATTGCTACGTTCTTTATTGTAGGCGTTGCCCAGCCAAAAGTCGTTTTCTTTCCCAGTGGCGAGCCGGACTACATCTATGTCTATAATGTAATGCCGGTGGGTACCGATGCTACCGTAACGGATTCGATAACAAAGGTGATCGAGAAGCGGGTATTTGGGGTGTTGAAAGACAACAATGCTGAGTTTGCGGTGAATTCGGTCATCTCGAACGTGGGTAAAAACGCGGGCGATCCGCAAAACCCCGACCGCTCAGCCACACCCCAGAAATCGAAGGTAACCGTGGCGTTCAAACCGAACGAACAGCGCGAAGGTGTCTCGACCGATTCGCTGCTGGCCAAAGTCAGAACGGCCATGCGGGGTATTGCCGGTACCGAAATCTCGGTAGAACGCGAATCGACGGGACCACCAACGGGTAAGCCGGTTGCTATCGAAATTGCGGGCGACGACTTTACGGTACTCGCCAAACTGGAAAAACAGGTACGCAGCCAGATTCAGCAGGCGGGTATTCAGGGTATTGACCAGCTAAAAACTGACCTGATTACCAATAAGCCCGAAATCGTGATCGACATCGACCGTGAGAAAGCCGAGCGCGAAGGTATTTCGTCGGCGCAGGTGGCTCTGACCATCCGTACGGCGCTGTTTGGTACAGAGGTGTCGCAGTTCCGCGATGCCAAAGACGAATACCCGATTATGGTACGGCTGAAACCCGACGACCGGAAGCAGATTGACCGGTTGCTGAGCCTGAACGTGGTGTACCGCGATATGGCAGCGGGTGGTATGCTCCGGCAGGTACCCATCTCGTCGGTGGCCAACATCAGTTACTCGACCACGTTCAGTCAGATTAACCGCAAAAATCAGGAGCGGGTCGTTACGCTCAGTTCCGATGTGGTGCCGGGCTATAACGCCAACGAAATTGTGGGTGAAATCCAGCAGGTGGTCAACCAGATGGACGTACCCAACGGCTACACCATCCGCATGGGTGGCGAGCAGGAAGACCAGCAGGAATCGGCTAACTTCCTGATTTCGGCCTTTGGTATCGCTATTTTGCTGATTTACCTGATTTTGGCCACGCAGTTCAATTCGGTGGTGAAGCCGATTATCATCTTCGTCACCATCCTGCTGTCGCTGATTGGCGTATTGCTGGGCTTTGTCATTGCTGGCAAAACATTCTCGGTCATCATGTCGGGCGTGGGTATTATCGCCCTGGCGGGTATTGTGGTGAAGAACGGTATCCTGCTTATTGAATTCATTGAGGAGTTGCGCGGTCGGGGCGTTCCCCTGCGCGAAGCCATTATCGAAGCCGGTGGTATTCGTCTCACACCAGTATTGCTGACGGCCTCGGCGGCAGTGCTGGGTCTGATTCCGCTGGCGTTTGGCATTACGATGGATTTTGTGGGCCTGTTCCGTGATTTCGATCCGCACCTCATCATTGGGGGAGACAGTTCGGTATTCTGGAATATTCTGGCCTGGACCATCATCTACGGCCTGACGTTCTCGACCGTGCTGACGCTGGTCATGGTACCCTGCATGTACTGGATCAACGAGAAGGTACGCATGAAGTGGTTCGGCAAGAAAGACCCTGCCCTGGAGATGCAGCGCGAGCCGGAACGGGAAGAAGAGTTCGTGTAAAATCAGGTCTTGTCGTGTTCAATCAGCGAGTGCCGATGGATTGACCCGTCGGTATTCGCTGGTTATGGGCTGTAGTGTGTGCTGGCTTTTTTCCGGAGATCAGGTTAAACGCCGATTCTTTTTCACTTTTATTGGAAATTTAACCGCCAGATCCATGAACACACTACATTGCCTTTGCCGCTATCATATGATTTTGCTGCTCACCACCGTAGGAATAGTGGCCTGTTCGGAAAAGAAAGAAACGACGCAAAATTCAGCGTATGAACCGGAATACCGGCTTATACCCGCCCAAAAGGTACTATTCAACTCATTTGTCGATTGCAATATGGCCGAAGCCTGGGTAGGCGATACGTTTCGTATTTTTCCGGGAAAGTACGGCGAAGACCCCGTCTGGGGCAGTGCCCGCGATCTCAAATACGCCGACGGTCGTAACGCCGAAGAAGCGTTTGCCCGAAAAGCCATTGAGTTTACCGAACCCCGGATGCCCGCAAATGCTCCGGTCGGAACGCCGGGTCTGCACGGGGCCGTCTGGTTTGAAACCGTTTATCAGGATTCGCGCGATTCTACGGGCCGTACGCTATACGGTGTTTACCACAATGAGAATTACCCCGCTACCCTGCCCTACAACGCCGGCACGGGCGAAGGATACAAAAACGAACGCTGGCCGCAGGGACTCACCGGGCCAACCTCGCCCGCTGCCGTTTGTCGAATTGGCATTATGAAATCAACCGATGGAGGAAAGTCCTGGACCAACAGGGGTCTGTTTATCGAAGACCTCCAGCCCCGCATGATTCTAAAGCCCCAAAACACCTCCAATACCTTTGCCGGGGGCGTTGGCGATCCATCGGCGGTGGCCAGTGGCGAGTACCTGTACCTGTTCTATGGCGAATACGGCTACCCCGGTCAGTACGATCAGACAAGCTACGATCCAGAAAAAGAGTGGTCTGGTCAGTGCATCAGCGTAGCCCGTATCAGGCTCAGCGACCTCGACAACCCGGCTGGCAAGGCCCAACGCTGGGATGGCAGGGAGTTCAACGCCCCCTGGAACGGAGTGGGTGCGCCGATTGCCTCCCTGCAGATTCCGCGGGGGGCGGGGGGCGGGGCGGCCTCGTCGCCAACGGGTGGGTTTCACTGGGGGCCATCGGTCAGCTGGAATACGCACCTCAACGCCTGGGTAATGCTCATGGGAAAAGTAACCGGCCCCTCGTGGGCGGGCAGCAGCGTTCATATTTCGTTCAATTCCAACAAAGACCTCGGCCAAGCCATGCAGTCCCAGGCCTGGACGAAGCCCAAACTGCTGCTCGATAAACCGGGTTATTTCCTGTGGTATCCGTCGTTACAGCCCATGAACACGCCCGACGATGTGGCTAACAAACATACCTGTCTGCGGCTGGGGAAACGGGCGCGGTTATTTGTCAAGAACATAAAACCCGAACGAAGTGAGTATATGTCGGAATACATCATTGACTTCAACCCCAGCAGTACGCGTTAGCCGGATCATAACGCTCAAACGTTACGCAGTCTGTCTCTGGTGGCTGGCTGTATCGCTTCTCTATTCACTGGCATGAACCGTAATCTTGTAATTTTTATCCTGCCCGCCATTCTGCTGCTCATTGACTGGTACGTTTGGCAGGCCATCAAAACGCTGAGCCGCTCGGCTTCCGAGGGTACGCAGCGTACCATTGCCATCATCTACTGGGGCTTTACGGCTGTAGCTATTTCGCTCTACATAATCGTGCAGCTTCTGCCCGCCGACTCCCTCAGCCGCCAAACACGGGCGCTGATATGGGCTGGTATCGCCGTACCGTATTTCTCGAAGTTTATTGTTATCCTGTTCCTCTTTATCGATGATAGTATCCGGTTTCTTCGCTGGATCGTTTCGCTGTTTTATAAACCTGAAACGCGTCAGGCTGTGCAGGACGGTACGCAGTCGGTCGGTCCGGTATCAGATACCATCTCGCGCTCTGATTTTCTGATGAAAACGGCTTTGGTGGCTGGAGCGGTGCCGCTGGTGGCGTTCTCATGGGGTATCATCTCGGGAGCGCACGACTACCGTATTCGTCGGGTGCGGCTGCCGATGAAAAACCTGCCGTCGGGCTTCAACGGCATGACCATTGCGCAGATTTCCGATATTCATTCGGGCAGTTTCTTTAACAAAACCGCCGTGCGCGGGGGCGTCGAAATGCTGCTGAAGCAAAAGCCCGATATGGTATTTTTTACCGGTGATCTGGTCAACACATACGCCGAAGAGGTGAATAGCTATATCGACGTATTCGACAAAGTCAAGGCTCCGCTGGGCGTCTACTCTACGCTGGGCAATCACGATTACGGCACGTATACTCAGTGGCCTTCTGAACAGGCCCGGCAGCGAAATGTAATGGACGTAGTAGCCGCCCACAAACAAATGGGCTGGAATATTATGCTGGACGAGAACAAAATACTGGAGCAGAACGGAGACAAAATCGCGCTGATTGGCGTGCAGAATCTTGGCTTCGGCCCGGCGGCCCTGCGCAAGGGTAATCTTGCCAAAGCCTACGAGGGCACACAGGACTACCCGGTTAAACTCCTCCTCTCCCACGACCCCACGCACTGGGACGCGCAGGTACGCCCCCAGTATCCCGACATTGACATGACGTTCAGTGGCCACACGCACGGGGCGCAGTTCGGCGTGGAATTCGGCGACTTAAAATGGAGTCCGGTGCAGTATTTTTATCAGCAGTGGGCCGGTCTGTATCAGGAAGGCAATCAGCGGCTGTACGTGAACCGGGGCTACGGCTACATCGGCTATCCGGGCCGCGTGGGTATCCTGCCGGAGATTACGATTTTTGAGCTGGTGAAGGGATAGGGGCGAGATTTTGATTGGACGGATGCATCTTGGCCGTATATTGGAGGGAAGAAACTGGCAGAACCGACAGAACGATGGAAACAGTAACGGTAGAAATAATTAATAGCAAAGCCTATCGCTTGCTCGAAGACTTAGCCGCTATGGACCTGATTCGTCTGCGCGAATCAAAAACGCCCCACCCTGATAACCGTAAGTTTGGGTTTGCTAAAGATATGATTCATCGTATTGACGACGATTTCAACGAACCGCTGTCAGATTTTTCAGACTACACGCCGTGATGAAGTCTATTCTGCTCGATACCCATGCACTGCTTTGGTATGCCAAAGGTGATAAACGGCTCAGTCAATCGGTGCGTGAACTGATCCACGACGCGCAAACAATGCCCTTTATCAGCGTAGTAAGTTTATGGGAAATAACCATCAAAGCCACATTAGGTAAGCTGGATTTGGGAACGTCGTTCAACAGCTTCATGGATGAATTGCCCAGGCAGGGATTCCTTTTTACAGACATTGAGCCCGCAGATTTGCGGGTTTTGTATTCGTTACCGATGCACCACGGCGATCCATTTGATCGATTGATTATCGCTCAGGCTATTGCCCGGAAGTGGCCCATCGTTTCGGACGACGGTAAATTCAGCCAGTATTCGGTCGAATTGATTGATGCCTGATCGCGGATGCATCTGTGAAAACCTCATTCTGGTTGCGCGGGCATCCTGCCGGAGATTACGATTTTTGAGCTGGTGAAAGCATAAGTATCTGGGATATAGCAAGAATAGTTAGGGAAAACAGGTTGGAAACAGAGTGGTTCAGGGTAGAAGCCGCCGTAACTAATTTGTTTATCAGTACGTTGAAAAATCGTTGTTGAACGCCACAATCTGACTCTGCCATGACTCTCCTCGATCAGCTTCGCCAGTTTCCTTCCTTTGAAACCGTACCCGACGATCAGCTTCAGTGGCTTATTGACCGGGCCGAAGAAAAAACATTCGCTCAGTACGATACCATCAACAAACCCGGCGATGCCGTCGATCATTTACTGCTGGTGCTGGACGGTCATATTAGCATTGGCAACGCCGGCGACGAGATCGCTACGTTTTCGCCCCAGTCAATTTCGGGCGTCCTGCCGTTTTCTCGCCTGAAGAAAGCCGTTTCACGCGTGGTGGCCGACGAGCCCACACGGGTGCTGTTGCTGCATCGCGATCACTTCCGTAACCTTGCTCACGAGTGCTACGAGCTGACCGAAACCCTGGTGCATCAGATGACCACCCGCGTCCGGGATTTTACGCGGCAGGCCCAGCAAAACGAAAAGCTGGCGTCGTTGGGGCGGCTGTCGGCGGGGCTGGCCCACGAACTCAACAATCCCGTGGCAGCGGTATTACGCTCAGCCGATACGCTTAACCAACACCTGCGGGCTACTCCTGACACTTTCAAAGCCATCATGCACCTGAAGCTGACCGACGAACAGGTTGATTCGGTGAACGAGGTTATTTTTCGGAAGATCGATCAGGAAACGTCGGGCGGTCCGGCGCATCGGCTGTCGCTTATGGAACGCAGCAATCAGGAAGATGAGGTAACAGACTGGCTCGACGATCACGGCGTTGACGACGCGCTGGATCTGGCCGGGCCACTGGTCGATTTCGGCTTTACAACGGGTGACCTCGATGGGCTCCTCAACCAGATTGGCGATCAAAATCTGGCGGGTGTCATCAGCTGGCTGGTCAGTAACTTAGTGACCGAAAAACTGGTGATGGACATCAGCGAAGCCTCCAAACGGATCTCAACGCTTGTTGGCTCAATCAAAAACTACTCGCAAATGGACCGGGGCACGGGAAAGACAGACGTTAATCTCGCCGAAGGCATCCGCAACACGCTGGTGCTGCTCAACCATAAACTTAAAAGCAAAAAAATCAGCGTAACGCTCAATTTGCCCGATACCGTACCGACTATCTGCGGCTGGCCCGGTGAACTGAATCAGGTCTGGACCAACCTCATCGACAACGCTACGGATGCCCTGCCTGACGGCGGCCAATTGACTATCAGTACCCAGCCCGACGGCGAGTTCGTGCTAACCAAAGTGACCGATAACGGTACAGGTATTCCCGACGATATCCGCGATAAGATATTCGACCCGTTTTTTACGACTAAAGAAATTGGTAAAGGCACCGGCCTTGGTCTCGACATCGTGCAGGGGATCATCAAACACCATAACGGCTCCATCAAAGTCAAGTCAAAACCCGGCCAAACGGAGTTCTCTGTGTGCTTACCGATTCAATGAGTGAATTGTGAATGAGCGAATAACTGACGCGCTCGTTCGCTCGGCCACGTGATATTCACTCCGCTTCGGCGTACCGATTCACTCATTCAAAATTCACTCATTAAAAAGATGCGCCTTCCCATAATCCTCTCCATTGACGATGACCCGCAGGTGTTGCAGGCTATTCAGCACGATTTGCGGCAGAAATACCGCAAGCAGTACCGCATTCTGGCTACGTCGTCGGCGCGCGAAGCGTTGGAATCGCTGACGGAGTTGAAGAAAAAGGGCGAGGAAGTGGCCCTGTTCCTGTCTGACCAGCGGATGCCCGACATGACTGGCGTTGAGTTTCTGACCGAAGCCCGTAAGGTATTTCCGAACGCCAAACGGGCATTGCTCACGGCCTATTCGGATATCGACGCGGCTGTACGGGCCATTAACGAGGTACAGCTGGATTATTACATCGCCAAGCCCTGGGACCCGCCCCAGGAAAAACTCTATCCCGTGCTGGACGATCTGCTCAGCGACTGGCAATCCAACTACCACCCGGCATTTGACGGGCTGAAACTTGTTGGCTACCAGTTTTCGCCCGCGTCGCATCAGCTCAAGGATTTTCTGGCGGGTAACCTGTTTCCCTATCAGTGGCTCGACGTGGAAACAAACCCGCAGGCCCAGGAACTTCTCGATTTGTACCAATTGACGACTGCCGACCTCCCCGCCGTAATTCTGGAAGATGGTACCGTACTGAAGCAGCCTGGCCTGAGCGACGTAGGCGAAAAACTCGGTTTGGCACCTACAGCCGAACACGAACTGTATGATCTGGCTATCATTGGCGCGGGGCCGTCGGGCCTGGCCGCAGCTGTGTATGGGGGTTCGGAAGGGCTTCGTACCATTCTGATTGACAAACGCGCACCGGGGGGACAGGCCGGTACAAGCTCGCGGATTGAGAACTACCTCGGGTTTCCAAGTGGAATAAGCGGCAGCGACCTGACGCGCCGGGCCATTACGCAGGCGCAACGGTTTGGCGTCGAGTTTCTGGCTCCGCAGGAAGTGGTTTCCATCGAGTCGAGAGGGCAGTATAAGGACATTAACATGGCCGATGGTAGCAAGGTTGTAACGCGTGCCATTGTGCTGAGTACGGGCGTCTGGTACAACAAACTGGAGAACGAAAGTTTCAACCGCTTCACCGGCGCGGGCGTATACTACGGCGCGGCCACCACCGAAGCCATCGCGTTTAAGGGTAAGCCGGTGTATATTGTGGGGGGTGGCAACTCGGCGGGGCAGGGGGCTATGTACCTCTCGCGCACTGCCGAACACGTCTCTATCTGCATCCGAAAGCCTGACCTGAGTTCGAGTATGTCGCAGTACCTCATCGACCAGATTAACCAGACGCCGAACATTACCGTGCTGGGTTGTACTGAAGTCGTGGAAGCTCTTGGCGAGGAGAACATGGAATGCGTGGTGCTGGAAAATACCGATAGCCATGAACAGACGACCGTACCCGCAGCAGGGTTATTCATCTTCATCGGTACTAAACCTTACACCGACTGGATTGAGATGGATATTATCAAAGACCCGAGAGGCTTCATCGCAACGGGCAGAGATATGGCCCGATATGCTGATTTCAGAAAAGTCTGGAAACAAGACCGCGAACCATTTTCTTTGGAAACGTGCAGTCCCGGCATCTTTGCTGCCGGCGACGTGCGGGCCGGGGCCATGAACCGCGTGGCATCGGCCGTGGGCGAAGGGGCAATGGCAGTTAGTTTCGTGCATAAGTATTTAGCGGAAAGCTAACAAGGGTTGTTGACGTCGGTGCGGCAAGGTATTGCGTCTATACATACCTTTGCGGTATGACTGATCGCTACGCCCGGCGCGGGGTTTCTGCCGAAAAAGAAGACGTTCATGCGGCCATTGCCCAACTCGACAAGGGCTTATTTCCGAAAGCATTCTGCAAAATAGTCCCCGACACGCTGGCGGGCGACCCGGATTTTTGCACGATCATGCACGCCGACGGAGCCGGTACCAAATCGTCATTGGCGTACCTGTACTGGCGCGAAACCGGCGATCTGAGCGTCTGGCGTGGCATTGCACAGGATGCAGTCGTGATGAACACCGACGACCTGATCTGCGCCGGAGCCACCGGACCCATGCTGTTGTCCTCAACTATTGGGCGTAATAAAAACCTGATTCCTGGGGCTGTCATTGCTGAACTCATTGCCGGTACCGAAGACGTGCTGGCCCTGCTGCGCGAACACGGCATTGAGATTTACAGCACCGGGGGCGAAACCGCCGACGTCGGCGATCTGGTCCGTACCATCATTGTTGACAGCACCGTCATTGCCCGGATGCGCCGGAGCGACGTGATCAGTAACGACCGCATTCAACCCGGCGACGTCGTGGTAGGGCTGGCTTCGTTTGGTCAGGCGAGTTATGAAACAGGCTATAACGGCGGCATGGGTAGTAACGGCCTGACCTCGGCCCGCCACGACGTACTGGCCCACGACCTCACCGATAAATATCCCGAAAGTTTTGATCCCGCCGTTGACAAGTCGCTCATTTATAGCGGTTCAAAAGAGTTGACAGAAGCCGCTGAAGATACCGGTCTGACCGTGGGTCAACTCATCCTCTCCCCCACCCGCACCTACGCGCCGGTGGCAAAGATTCTCCTGGATGAACTGCGTCCGCAGATTCACGGCATGGTGCATTGTTCGGGAGGGGCGCAGACCAAAGTGCTGCATTTTATTGATGATCTGCACGTCATAAAAGATAACCTGTTTCCTATTCCCCCCCTGTTCAGGCTCATTCAGCAGGAGAGCGGTACGAGCTGGTCTGAAATGTACAAAGTCTTCAATATGGGTCACCGGCTGGAGATTTACCTGCCCGCAGCGTATGCCCAGCGCGTGATCGAGATTTCGGAATCGTTTGGCATTGCTGCACAGGTAGTGGGCCGCGTCGAAGCGTTTAGCGGCAAGCGCGTCACGATCCATAGTGAGGCTGGCGAGTTTGTATACTAAAAATTTGAAAGTCAGTAGTTGATAGATACCTTGCAGAGCAATTATCTTCTGAATGGGGCTGTCTATGAACCGGTTATACGCGATTTTTCTGACCTTGGGTTGGCTGGCCGCTTTGCCAGCTCTGGCACAAACTGCGCCTTTTACGGGGACCTGGAGCTTTGAGGGCAACGACAACGGTTCATCGACCAACTCATTCATTAGTGTATCGTCGGTCAGCTACAAAGACGTAAACAAGTTTGGCGCAAACCCGTACACAACGGGTTATTCCAATCTTGGCGTCAATATTCAAAACTGGAAAGTTGGGGCTTGTACAAACAGTGAGTACGCAGAATTGAGCGTGCAGCCCACCGGTACGGCCAAACTAACACTGAATGTATTGTCGTTTGCTTTCTCCCGGACGGCACAGGGGCCCCAGCAGATCAGCGTTCGGTCCAGTGCCGACGGATTCGGAGCGGATATCTTCTCACAGGCTACCACCGAAAATTACCAGGTAGCTACGATCAGTCTGAGCAGTCCAGCCTTTACCAATCAGAGCGGATCAATCACCTTCCGTATCTACGGCTGCAACCCAATGGCAGGTGGGGGACTACTTAAACTGGACGAAATACAGCTTACCGGATCATCGCTCCCTGTTACGCTGCTTTCCTTCACGGCCAAACCTGACGGTAACCGCGTTCAACTGGCCTGGACCACCACCTCAGAGCAAAACGCCGACCGCTTCATTGTAGAGCGCAGCCCGGACCTGACTGAGTTTACACGGGTGGGCGAACTTCCAGCCAAGGGCACTACCGATCAACGACAGGACTACGGCATGACCGACCCAAACCCCACTCCCGGCATCAATTACTACCGCCTGAAACAACGCGATTTCAACGGCACCACCACACCCTTTAAACCCGTATCGGTCATTGTTCGCACCGACGAACCGGCCATTTCTGCCTATCCTAACCCCGCCAACACCGACCGAATTCACCTCCGGCTCTGGAACGCCGATGATGCCACTATTCGGCTGCTGAACATGTTTGGCCAAACCATTGCCGGACAACTCGACCGTTTGCCGGGCGAGGCAGATTTCAGGCCCGCGCAGCCACTACCTGCCGGGCTATACTGGCTCGACGTTGTCACGACCGATCAGCAACGGCGGGTGTTTCGGCTACTGATCCGCTGATCCGCTATGCTCAGATGTCATACTGAATGGCAAACCGGAACCGTATTATTCTCTTCATTACCTTCGTAGCGTATCCCGTCTGTTATCATGATAAAACGAGCCCATTTTTCCGCTCTGTGCTTGTTCCTTACGCTGTCGGGATGTCAGTCAGCCAGTAACAATCAAAGTAACTCTCTTACCGATAGCACGGTTAGCGTTAACGCGGACATCAACGGCACAGTCCTCGTTGCCGATTCGCTCACCCTTGATCTGGCGAAACTCAAAGTTGACGGAGCCTTCGCCAGCCCGCAAACCATTCGTGTAGCCGATGATCCCGTATTCTACAGCGCGAAGACGTACCGCGCCCTGCCGCTGAGGGCCTTGCTGGAAAAATACACCACGCTCAAAACCCTCGATCCGGCGCAGACGCAAATCGTTTTTGAGTGCGAGGATGGCTATAGTCCATCTATGCCGCTGAGTATGGTGCTGGATAAAAAAGCGTACCTCGCCGTTAGCGATGCCGACGCCCCTACCGGTCAGGACTGGATAGTGGCTAAAAAGAACGGCGAAACCAAGAACGTCGCGCCGTTTTATGTAGTCTATACCGATGTGCCGACTACGGCCCACGATTACAAATGGCCGTACAACCTTGCCCGGATCAGTCTGGTGTCGGCGGCCAAAGAATTTGCCGCCATTTATCCGCATGACGACGATACGATGGTGCGTGGATTCGGGCTGTTTCAGCGCAACTGCGGCATTTGTCATGCCCTGAACGGTGTGGGCGGGCAGATGGGACCTGAACTCAATTATCCCAAAAGCGTAACGGAATACTGGCGTAGTACCGCTGACCTCAAAGCGTTCGTGAAAGCACCCACCAGTTATCGCCATAACTGCAAGATGCCCGCCGTTAAATATTTGTCTGACAATGAATTAGATGAGATAATGCGGTATTTGCAGTACATGGCCGGGCATAAAGTGAAGGGATAGTTCATACCATTTTCGGCAACTGCTTCTGCCCTGCCAACTCTGCCAGATCAGTCAATGATTTAGCGACCTGGGCTGAGTCTGTAGTGCTCAACTACACGGGGTTTGCCGTCGATTACGTATCCCATGAACAGGTAGTTGCCTCAATGGCTTCGGAGGGGGTGAACCCAATAACTACCTATTTTTGCTGAATCCGTAGCAGCAGGAATTTCAGCGTATTGAGTTCCGATTCAGAGAAACCGTCGGTGCTTAACTGCTGGTGTTGTTCAACCATACCTATGTGGTGTTGCATGAATTCCTGACGGGCTGTAGTCAATACAATGCTGTGCTTCCTCCGGCTACCCTGAATTGGCTCGCGCAAAACAAGCTTTTTCCACTCCAGCAAGTCCAGCGTTCGGGTGATGGAAGCCTGGTCTCGAGACGGCTTTCGAGCCAGCTCTGTTTGCGGCAGACTGCTGTTTTCTTCAACAATTTTCAACAACATCCACTGATCAACCGTAATGCCTGCCTGAAGCGGGTCGAAAGCCGTTTGTAAGTAGCTTCCGGCCACTTTCGATAGCTGGCCGATAAGAAACAGGACAATATTAGTCCGGCCTGACTTTATAAATTGATAGATCTAATGGAAAGGAGCACGTCCGTTTCCCCAACTTTTGCGGAAAAAGAATGCAGTAACCCAGCACTGGAATAGGTGACGTACTAACCGTAAGAGCGCTTACTTTCAGCATACTATCATCAATGTAGAATCTTAAGAATCACCTATCCTATAACAATGCGTACTTATCCTTTTTTAGTTATTTTTAGAGCTATTTTTGGTTTCTATCCGCATGATTAAAAAAACCATTCCGACGGGTGCTGTACGGCGGCAACTCATAGCCGATCTGACAGGAAAAGATTCGTATCGGGGCGTTACGCTCACTTACGCCTGGCTGGCCAACCAGTTTGGTCATTTCGGGCTTGGGTTTATCCCTACCGCTGTCATTTGTCCGGTTTTGCAGCATTATTTTTCAGCCGGGCAGGCTGCTTTTTGGGCGGCAACAGCCGTATCGTTCGGGTGGACGGTGTTTGAACTGTGCAATCTGTTGCTACCCCTGCTGTTGAGTAGCCGGAAGCGGGCAGGATCAATAGCCCTGAAAACATATACGTTCACGCCAGCCTGGGGTAATGTCGTGTTCGATACCGTAACGGATATTGGCTTCTTCTGCGCAGGTGCATTTGCCGCCGGTTGTATACTTGGTCCTGCCAAACTGACTGGTGCTATTCTGGTCATGATAGCCTTACTTTTGGTGATGCCTTCGCGTTACTGGTACCATACCAAATTGTTTCTGCAAACGGCACAATATCCCTTTCAGTTTCGGCTCAGTCAGTGGAATTCCAGTATTGATGACAGCCATAAAGAAACCATCCGCTATTTCCTGAGAGACCGATCTGCCGAGAAACATATTCTGGTGTTTGGTGGTCCGCAGAGCGGAAAAACATTGATTAGCGTAGGCATGGCTACCGAGCGGTCTATCCAGCACGAAACCTGTAGTTACACAACGGCCAACAAGTTGTATAGTATGTGTTTCGAGCCGGATAACCCCGCAGATCAGCTGACCAGCGAAGCCCTCTGGACTTGGCGAACAGCGTCAGTGCTGGTTATTGATGATATTAACCCAGATGTTCAGGCAAACAATGACTTGGTTACCCCCGACGAATTTTTGCGGATGCTGGACGGAAAAGTGTCTCCAAACCCTGAAAATCGGGAGCTTATCAGAAACAAAAACGTCATCTGGGTGATGGGAAATGAAGACAGCCAGCCAGCCCTACAGCAACGTTGGCGGAACATGCTGCTGGAGATTGGCGTCGCCGATAAAAATATTCTGTATGTAATGTTGTAGGAAAAATGGGGTGCTTAGGGCAGAATGCGGTTCTCAAACGCAAACGTAATCAGGTGAGTAAGGCTCTTCACGCTAAACCGTTTATAGAGCGGCAGTATCCGTTTTTCAATGGCCGACTGTGACACACTATAATGATGGGCAATTTGTTTGAAAGTGTAGCCCTGTGCTACCAGTGCCAGTGCTTCTTTCTCCTTGTCTGAAATGGCGTAGTGCCGGAACAACTCTTTATTTAGTTCTTCTTCAAATTCTGCCTTGTCGGGTCCGTATGCGGCATAACGCATAACCTTTCCTAAGCTGATACTGTGGTTGACCTGATTGCGGCCTATAATTTCGGTGACTTGCCCACGTTCCGAACCAAACACGCCCACCTTAACGATAATTGGTAGGGGAGTGCCGTCTTTATGGATTTTTTTCAACTCGATCATAAAGCTGTACTGTTCGAGTTGTTCTGTTTTCTTCAGAATGAATTTCAGGGCTTTGTCATTCAGTTCGTTCGAAAAGGGGGCGTATTCGGGAGAGGTGATGCTGACTATTGTCAGCATGTCTATTTCATCGTCCCGATATCCGAGAATCTCCTGCCAGCCATCGGCATATAGCATCTGGTTTTGTTTGAACGAGTAGACGTAGATCGCTTCGTCCGGGAATCGCTGAATGGTTTTCCTGTAGTGTAAAGCCTGTTCGCTGGCCAAATCGGCGGGTGTGGCCGTAATCATTGATTTTGTGTAGTTTCCGGGCGCATTCATACAAAAAACATCGAGTAAACATCCGAAATAAATGGGCCAACCTGCGTTTTTCCTCAGTTGACAAGGCTCCGGTCAGCATGTAGCTTTGTTGTATCAATTCGACCGGATCAAAGACCACTAACTATCCACGTCAAACATTTACCAAATCGGGCATCTTGTTCAACGAAAAAATCAGGCATTCCGACTTCTACCCACATCATGCCAACACACCTTCCCTGTAAAGTAGCAGCCAGCTAAATTCCTGTTTCCGGTAGCTCAGCACGTTAGTTTACAAGTTAATGAGAGATAGCCCAAACAAAAAAAATACTCCACCTGGAGTATTTTTTTTTGGAACAGGCGGTCGGTCCATCTTCAGGACAAATCCAGTCATTAGTTTACTTTAACCCGCGTCCAGAGTTCGGTTCTTCCAAAGAGCGACACGCCGACGTAACCACGCAGGTTTAACTGGTCAGGTGATTTGAGCGATAGTTTACACGAATACGTTTTGCCTTCCCTGGGGTCATAAATAGTGCCATTGACCCAGGTATCGTCGCCATCGAAAATAAAACTTTTGAGAATCGTTAGCCCAATCAGGTCGCGATTCCGGAGGCTGGGATCTGGGTTCTTACTGTCTTTGGGGTCGCTCCCCGTGCCCCATAGAACTTTACCCGCGTAGGTGTTACTCTGTTTGTAGATCTGGATACGTGCATCTTTTTTGGGTGACACCCACTCGCCCAGTATGGCATCGGCTTTGGTTTGAGCAGGTGTTTGTGTGGCGCTGGCAAGTCCAGCCATCAGTAGCAAAGCAGCAAGAATAATTTTCACCATGATCGTTGTGTAGTTGCTGATCCTTAAATCTCTATGGTGTTAGGCCATGCCACCTACAACCCGTATCGTAATGCTCGTTTTCTCCATCTCTGAGGAACTGATTCATAGTAAAAATAGGGTCTTTGCTGAGTAACTGACTGGCTTAATCATCTCTGTTTCGCCAAATTGAACCGGGCACCTATCTGGAGGAAATAAATGAATCCGCCAGTCGAAGCCCTGTAAACTGACTGGCCGATAGTTCGTGATTCTGTGCCGCTGAGATTAAAACTCCAGCCCAGACTGGCATCAGCATAAACGTATTTTTTGACTGGAAATACCCGAATGCCTAACCGGGGTACTATATATGTTTTTATCAGTGTCTCTTGTTGATCTGTCTGTCTTTTGTTCATAACGAACCATTCGGGACCACCCAGTAAACCTGCATATACTCCCTTACGGTCGGGGCGGAGGTAATAGTTGGCAAAGGCTTCCAGGCCGCTGTTTCGCCTTACTGTTACGGTCTTAGTATCGATCTGGCGAAAGAACGTGTTGACGATGTAGTCTGGAGGAACCACGCTGAACCCGGCCATACCAACCTGCCAGTGCCTAAACTCGATAGAGGCCGTACCTCCCCCACCATTGGCCAAAAACAGGAACGGATACGCGTCCAGACTGAGTTGGATGGGTGATTCTGCTTTTGTTTTGCCCATAATCTGTTCGTCAAAAAAAGACGACTTTTGTTGCGAAAAAGCGGCAGCGCCCGCCAATAGGCTAAGGATGAACGTGATTCTATTCATTGTGCTTTTTGTTTTAATTATAGCACAAAGTTGCCACCACAGGTCTGGCCAAATCGTTGATGATTGTTAAGGTTTTCTCAGTTCTCTCGCATTTATTCGACTCAGTGATTCCGGGCTAATGCCCACTAAATTAGCCAGATACCGTTGCGGGACCTGCTGGAATAATTCGGGCCGCTGAAGCAATAAGTTAGCTATCCGTTCTTTGGGTGTATCGGATGCCAGCGACATTGCAATGTCGATAGTACGCTGGGCTACCTGTTCGGCCATTAGTCGGCCAAGGGTTTCCAGAGCTTTGCTCCGCTGATAAAGCAGAAGCAGGTCTTCTTTGGAAATGACGAGCAATCGGGCATCTTTCAGAACCTGAAAATTATAGGCTGAGGGGACCTTCCGGGTAAAACTTTTAAAATCTGTGATGAACGACGGAGCTAACGTAATATCGCAGGTGAGTTCGTTTCCATCTTTAATGTGATAATGTCGAATAATGCCGGAGTATACGAACGCGATAAAATCGCAGGCTTTGCCTTCTGATAACAGGAACTCCTTCCGCTTTAACGCCAGTGGATGAAAAGAACTCCGAATCAGTTCCTGATCCGTTTCTGTAAGTGAAACAAATTGAGTGCAGTAGTTAATCAGGGTACCATGCATATACATCGTAGTACTTATGGGGTTCTACGCCAAAACCAATTTATCTTCCTGTTTCGTCGTTATTTCCACGTTTGGGGGTAACAGTTTATACACCACTGGTGTAACAATACGCGACAGTAACGTGCTGGAAATCAGACCACCAATCAATACCCAGGCCAACGGACTGTATAGTGGGTTGGCCTCCAGGGCCAGCGGCATCAGCCCGCCAATGGCTGTGAGCGAAGTCAGCACAATGGGTACAAACCGCACTTCGCCCGCGTGTTCGATGGCTTCGAGTAACGGCATTCCTTCGGCGCGAAGCTGATTGGTGTAATCGACGAGCAGAATCGAATTTTTGACCTCGATACCAATCAGTGCGATCAAGCCGATGACAGCCACGAACGAGAACGGGTTGCCTGTTAGCAACAGCGCGACAATGGCTCCGATCACGCCCAGCGGAATGACAGACAGCACGATGAGGGTGCTTTTGATGGTACCAAACTCCAGAATGAGTACGGCCAGAAAGCCAAAAACCGTAATCAGGATAATCGTCCCAAGCCCCCCCAGCGATTTGGAACGACTCTCCAACTCGCCGGCCGCCACGTAGCGGAAGCCCGCCGGAAATGTCATTGTGTCTAACTTCTGGAGTAAATCGGTGTAAACGTTATCGACCAGATAGCCGGTTTTGACAAAGGCCGTGACGCTCACAAATCGGTCTTTGTCGTAGTGCTTAATTAGATTTGTGCCAGTCTCAAACTCCACATCGGCCACCTGCCGCAGCGGTACGGCAGCTCCGGTCACGGTGTTGACATACAGATTGTTCAGCACGGTTTGGTCGGTATGTCGGCCCTTGGGTAATGTGACATTGATGGCGTATTCCTGGTCGTCGTTCGGTTCTTTGAAAGTACCCACGGTCAGGCCCGCTACGGCCATGCGAATGGTGCGGTTAATGTCGGCGATGGACACGCCCAGCAGCCCGGCTTTTTCTTTGTTGACCCGGATGCGCAGGTCCGTTTTGCGGGTGGCCAGCGGGTTGTTCACGTAAATGGCACCGGGCGTCTTTTTCAGCGTGGCTTCCACGCGGGCTGCTACAGCCCGGAGGGTGTCCATGTTGTCGCCGAAAATCCGAATGGCAATGGGAGCTTCGATAGCTGGTCCCTGCTCAAAATCCTTTACCTCGATTTTGGCGTTTGGATACCGCGCAAGCCGCTCGCGGTACCGGTCAATGATGGCTCGCTTTTTGGCGGGGTCTACGTCGGTCAACTGCACGAAAAACTGCGCAAAATTAGCGGCTTCGTTTTGCTGCACCACGTTATAATAAATGCGCGGGTTGCCCTTGCCCACATTGGTTGTAACGTACCGGATTTCCGGTTCATTGGCCAACTGACCTTCCACGTAACGGGCTACCCGGTTGGTTTCGCTCAGGCTGCTGCCGTCGGGCGTTTCGACGTTGATGAGAAACTGCGGTTTTTCAGAAGCCGGAAATAACCCAAACCCCGCCCGGCCCGCCTGCGACACTGCCAGCGCAAAAATAGCCCCCGCCACGAGCAGCGTCACCCCCGGGCGGCCCAGGGCCACGTGCAGCAATTTGCTGTACGACCCGCTGATGAGTTTTTTCAACGCCCGCAGAAAGATGTTGCCTTCCGGGTTGTGCGACTCTTTCAAAATCCGGCTGCTCAGAAACGGTACAATCGTGAGCGAAACTACCAGCGATGCCAGCACGGTTGTAACCACCGCCATCGGCAACGACCGGATGAAATCGCCGGAGCCTTCGGGTAGGAAAAGCAGCGGTAAAAACGCCAGCACGAGCGTGGTCGTGCAGCCAATAACGGCCAGTGTAATCTGACTCGTAGCCCGGATAGCCGCTTCTTTCCGCGAGAATCCGTCGCGCATATACCGCTCAATGTTCTCGACTACCACGATGCTGTCATCGACCAGAATACCCAGCGCGACAATCAGGCCGACAATGCTCAACTGGTTGATACTGAACCCAAACAAGTCGAGCAGCGTCAGGCCGATGGATAGCGAGAGCGGTATCGAAATCATAACGACAATGGCCGCCCGGAACCCCAGCGGCAACAGTGTGAGCGACACTAGCAGAATGGCAATGGCGAAATCCCGCACGAAATGCCCCAGCCGGAAATCAACGCTCGCAGCCTGATCGAAGTTTTTGGTCAGTTTGACGGATGGTGGCAGGGTCTTGGCGAAGTTGTCGATAATGGGGTTGATCTGTGCACCTACTTTCTGGATGTTCTCGCCCAGCTTCTGACTCGCCGTTACCAGCACCGCGCGGTGGCCATTTAGCCGGGTAATGTAGGTTTCATCTTCGAGGTTTTCCGATACATCGGCTACGTCGCGGAGGTAGATCGTATTCTGGCCATTCGTTGCTACAATTGTATTCCTGATCTCGTCCAGCGTTTCGTATTTGCCTGATGTTTTGACATTGAATTTTCGTGTTCCTACCTGTACACTGCCGCCCGGAATGTTGCGATTTTCGGCCTGCAATGCGCCCAGAATCCGGTTCAGTGCAATACCCTGCTGCGCCATCTTTTCGATATTCAGCGATACCCGTACGGTGCTTTCGGGGTAGCCCCAGTCTTCTACGTTTTTCAGGCTTTTCACCTTTTCGAGTTGTTCTTTGAGGTCGTCGGCGTAGTTTCCCAACTCCTTATCCGACATAACTTCCGACTGCAACGCCACCTGCACGATATTGACGTCTGAGGGCGTAAACTTGTTGATTTTAATGTCAAGAATATCGGCGGGTAGTTCGGCGCGGAGGGCGTTCACTTCGCGCACGATTTCCTGGTATTTCTCGTCGGGGTCCTCACTATACTCATACTCCACCCGGAACACGGCCAGTCCGTCGCCCACGGTGGTGATGACGTGGTCGATATTGTCGAGTTCATTAAAGCGTTTTTCGGCGGGGTCCACCACCAGTTCTTCCATATCGCGGGCATCGGTGCCGGGATAGACCACCACAATGGCGAACTGCGGGGCAGTAAATTCAGGGTCTTCGCCCCTCGGCATATTGAGTAATGAGTTGATACCGAGCGCAGCCACGCCCAGAAACAGTACCAGCATAAACTGCCAGTTTTTGACGGAAAATTGAGCTAAGTTCATAATCCTTCTTTTTTTAACACAGAGGTTACAGAGTGAATCTGTGAATCCTCCATTTCCTCTGTGTTCTCTGTCTTAAAAGTTTATCTGACAATTACTTTCGACTCTTCCGTCAGAAACGCCGACCCCGCCGTGACCACGTTGGTCAAACCCGACGGTGCGTTCGTCAGCAGGACTTTGTCGCCATCCAGGAAGCCGATTTGGATGGGTAGTTTTTTGATGGATTTCCTGTCATCGGCCAGCACATAAACGAAGCCCTCCTTCCCGTTGCCTTCCACGATGGCTTCCACCGGCACTACAGTATAGCTACGGCTTTGGGCGGGCACAAGCGTCACTTTCGCGAAGAGGCCGGGGGCGAGTTTGACACTCGCCGAAGCCAGTTTCACCTCTACCTCATACAGTTTATTAACCGGGTCGGCGGCCTGTGCCAGTTCTGTAATGGTGCCCTTGAAGGTTTTGCCGGGATACGCATCGAGCGTAACCGTAGCCCGGTTACCGCCCCGAAGCCGTGCCCAGTCCTTATCCGAAACGCCCACCCGCACGACCCAGTCGCCCGGTCGGTTACCCGAAATAAAATAGACCGACGCGCCCGGAGCCACAAACTCACCTGCATTCGTAACCTTGCGGGTCACGGTACCATTGACCGACGACCGGATTTGGGCGTAGCTGCGGTTAAACTGCGCGATGGTCAGGTTCTGTTTTGCCACGCTTTGTCCCGTCGTGGTGTTTTGCATCTGTTCCAGTGTGGCGGCCGTATCGGCGTAGAGCGATTTGACGCGGCTGAGGTCACGGTCGGCTTTTTCGGTGGCGAGTTGTGCCTGACTCACCTGCGCGTTGATTTCAGTCAGGTCGAGCGTGGCCAGCAGTTGTCCTTTACGTACGGTTTGCCCTTCATCGACCAGCATTTGGTTAATGATACCACCCACCTTGAATGACAGTCGCGCTTCTTCTGACGATGACACCAGGCCCGATGCTACCACCGGCTCGGCCCGCGTTACGGTACCGACCGAAGCTAGTCTGACGGGTATTACCACCTCGTCGGCGGTTGTTGTCGAAGCCGTTTTCTCATCGGCTTTGCTGCTACCGCACGACCATAGCGCAACGGCCAGCAGGAGGGAAGTGAGGAATGAATAATGCATAATGTATGATGGATAATGGTTGACGGAATTCATTTTGAACGTGTACAGTGGGGGAGGGGCGTGTAGATAAGATATTATTCATTCCACCGCCACTGCCCGGTCCAGGGCGGCCCGTTTGATGAGTACGTCGGTGCGGGCCAGCGAGTGCTGTAACTGGGCTGTGAGCTGGTCGTTCTGATAGCGCAGAAACTCGATGAGCAGAGCCTGTCCGTTGCGGTATTTGCTGTCGATGACCCGAAACGAGGCATCGGCATTCTGAATACCACTTTGGGTAGCGGCCAGACTTTCATTGGCTGCGTTGAGGTCATAATACGCCTGCAACACCTGCAATTGAATCTGCTGCTGTAGCTCCTGCATCCGGGTTTGCAGCGCGTTGGTCTGGATACGGGCCTGCTGAATTTTTGAGCGCTTCTCGTAGCCCCGGAACAAATCCCACTGCAACCCTATCTGTGCTATGGCATACGCCTGATTCTGAAACGTGTAGCCAAACCCCTGAAACCCTGCGTTGCCACCCACGTACAGATTCGGGATGTTAGCGTTGGCTTCGTTGAGCTTCACCGCCGTTTGAGCCGCCTGCAACGACCCGCCCAACTGTACTAACTCTTGCCGACCGCGCAGCGCCGTTTGCTGTAGATCGACCATATTTTCGTTTTGCTCCGGTAGAATTCGGGTCAGTACCGAATCGACTTCGACCGAAGCAACAAGGTCGCGGTTGAGCAGGAAGTTGAAGTACGCCCGCGCCGATTCGCGGCTTTTGGTAGCATCGGCCATCTGCCGGTCCAGTTTGCTGAGCTCGTAACGAGCCGAAGAAAGTATCTCTTTTGTTGCCACGTTGTTGCTCACTAATTTCTCGTTCAGTCGGGCCAGTTCGGTCAATACCCGGCGCGAATTGTCGAGAATCCGAACGGCATCGAGCGTTTGCAGGTATTGGTAATAGGCCGTGCGAACGGTGTAGCAGAGTTCATTTTCGACTACCCGTTTGCGGGCCTGCTGTGCCGTGAGTAGCTGCTTCTGAATGAGGTAATTGTAGCGAATGTCGGTGTTGTAAATAGCGTACTGCACGCTGAATTTAGTGTCGTGGAAGTTGTTGGGGGCCAATAACTGATTCACGTTCTGGATATTGGTCGGGAAGTTGTCCGAACCAGTCAGTTTGTTGAGTGTGGCGTAGGCTGGGTTCAGCAAATCGCCCACCGGAAACTCCAGCCGCCGTCCGCCAGCCGCCAGCGAATAGGTCGGGTTAAACGCCACGCGCGGGTAAAACAGCGACCGGGCCTGATGGATGGCCTCCGTTACGCGCCCAATCTCGAACGACTCCTGCCGGAGGGCCAGATTACTTTTCAATCCCTCCTGCACATAGCTGTCCAGAATAGACGAAGTCTGGGCGGGGGCTTCGCCAACGAATAATGAACAATAGAGAATGAATAATAGAGTGATTGGCACATTTTTCATAATCAATCATCAGTTAATGAACACTGTTTAGTACAAGGGTAAAAAAATATCAGAGTCCGTGTCTTAGGGTCTGACAAAACAGGTTGAACGCGTCATCCATAATCATCTGCCGGTCGCAGTCGGGAAACATACCGAGCCGTTTGCGCAGGAACAGAGCCGTATAACCATGAATGGCACTCCAGATCATCATAGCCGTTGCCCGCACGTCGTGCTGTTTGAAAATACCTGCGTCTATGCATTCCTGCACCACATGCATTAACAGCCCGAACGCCTGATCACCCTCTTCCCATTCTTCAAGGTCGAGTTTGTCCATGGGTGCCGTCATAATGAACATTAGGTCGAAGAGTTCGGGGTTTTCTACCGCAAATCGGATATACGCCCGGCCCATCTGTACCAACTTCTCAAAAGGATCGGTTAGCACAAGAAGAGGCCTAAACTCTTGTACCATCTTTATAAATCCTTGCTGATGCAGGGCAAACAGCAGTTCGTTTTTGTCTTTGTAGTACAGATAGATTGTGGCCGGGCTGTACTCGATAGCATCGGCAATGTTGCGAATACTGACTTTCTCGAACCCATTAGCCAGAAATAACTGTTTCGCTCCGTCCATGATTAACCGACGCATATCTTCCCGTTCCCGCTCCTTCCGCTCTACGATGCCCATTGCTGTTGTTGGTTAACGATGCAAACTTACTGAACACTGTTTAGTAGTGCAAAAATTTTTGCCATTTTTTACGCAAAAAGTACGGAAGTGGGTTGACGTCCCATCCTTTCAGACTAATCTTTGCCGGACCCCCGTTGTCTAACCAGCAAATGAAAAATCAACTCAATACTAACCAAGACGGTCTTATGTTGTCGGTCCTGTTCGTCTGCGCCATGCTGACATCGGCAACCGCGCAGATCAAAGGATATACCCTCGGCGATGGTGTCGCTGATTTTCGGCTAACTAACGTCGATAATCGCCTTGTCAGTCTGGCCGATTATCGAAGTCAGAAAGGTCTGATCGTCGTCTTTACCAGTAATCATTGCCCGTTTGCCAAAGCCTACGAAGACCGGCTGATTGCTCTTGACCGGCAGTTTACTCCGCAGGGCTTTCCTGTATTGGCCATTATGCCGAACGACCCGGCAGCGTACGAAACGGATTCATTCGCCCAGATGCAGATCCGCGCCCGGGAAAAAGACTTTTCATTTCCCTACGTCATTGACGAAAGCCAGCGCGTAGCCAAAAGCTTTGGCGTTACACGTACACCTCAGGTGTTTGTACTTAGAAACCAGAACGGGCAATTCACGGTCGAATACATCGGCAGTATTGATGATAGTCCACAGGAAGCGGGTAGTGTTCGCAGGCGGTACGTTAGCGAGGCCGTAACGAGTCTGCTGGCGGGCCAGCCCGTACAGACACCCCTGACTAAGCCCATTGGCTGTGCTGTAACCTGGAAGTGAAGTGCCTTTATATGTTTTGGCACGGCCTTTGCCACCGCCTTTTCGTAATCAAACTACACAGGACGATCATGAAAAAGACACAGTTAGTACTCACCCAGCTTCGGAATGCCGCCGGTATTATGATGGTTGTGGCCGCCGTAGCGTTCACGCAGGGTTGCTCATCGGACGGTAAAAAAGAATCGCGTACTGAAGATGCGATGGAAAACACGGGCGATGCGATGAAAGCCGATGCCAACGAAGCAGCCGCCGATACTAAGGAGAATATGAACGAAGCGGGCAATAATTTTGAGCAGGAACGCCGGGACGCCGTAGCCAGTCTGAATGTGCAAAAAGACAAGCTGGATGCTAATATTGATGAGCTGAAGGCCAAAATGAAGAGTGAAAGTGCGCAGGCTAAAGCCAAATCGCAGGAGCAGTTAGACAAACTCGAAGCTGACCGCAAAGAACTCGGCAACGATATCGACAAAGCCCAAAACGCCACTGCCGAAGCGTGGCGGGAGGTCAAAGGAGGCTTCAAGAAAGCAGGCCGTAATATCGGAGATGCATTTGATAAAGCTGGTGATAAACTGGATGGCGACAACAAATAAGCCGATAATCTGCTGCTGTTGAACACGACAAGCCGGGCCAGTTCGCAATTGCGGACTGGCCCGGTTTGTTTATGGTGCGAGGTGATTTTTCCCCACTTGTGTTGACATTGCGGGGCTACAAGATTGACGGAAGAACATTTTTGTGAGCAGCGGAACAAGAAACCTGCACAACCCCTTCATTGAGTATGTCTGTCGTAACCGTAACTGTTCTGCGTTATAAACCCCGCGCCCGGTTTGGGGCGTTTGCCAACATGGGCCGAGTCCTGATGCAGCCCATCCGGGCCGAGGGACTGCGGTTCAGCAAACTCATGGGTAGCGGTATCGACTTCGGCCTGATTCCTGACCTCTCCACCTACGTTCACCTCGGCGTTTGGGACGATATGGCGTCTGCCGATGCGTTCGTACATACCGAAGCGTACCAGCAACTCGCCAATGGAACCGAACACGTACAAAAACTTTTTCTCTCACCCCTGAAAGCCCACGGTCTTTGGGATGGCCAGAATCCTTTTGCCGAAAATAGGGATACGCAACAAACTGAAAACCGAAAACTGGAAACCGGAACCATTGCTGTCCTGACCCGCGCCACCATCCGGCCTCGCGCCCTGCCTGATTTCTGGCGGCACGTACCCCAGGCCCGGCAACGGCTTCGCGATCATGCCGATGATTTGTTGTTTGGTATTGGCGTTGGTGAGGTACCGCTCATGCAGCAGTGTACCGTCAGCGTCTGGCGCGATGCTGCCGCCGTAGATCAGTACGCCTACAAACAATCCGGCCATCGCGAAGTGGTGCGGCTTACCCGGCAGCGGCAGTGGTACTCCGAAGAATTGTTTGCCCGCTTCGCCGTGCTGCGCTGGGACCGGTGAGCCGCTCAGGAGCGAACCGCGTGCGACAATGACTCCCACGATTTACGAAGCAGTTGCTCGACGTGCTGCCAGTCGGCTTCGGTCATGGTGGTGTTTCGGCTGTCGCGGTAGAGCATGGCCTGGGTGCGCAGCGTACCATACTGCCGGCACGACGCTATGGAAACGCGGTACAAATCAGCGGCTATCTGCGCCTGTAGTGCAGCCCATTCGGCGGGTGGGTGTTTGTCCCGTTCGCGCCGGATAATCCACCATTCCAGTTCGTTCCGGGCGGCTTCTGTTATGTTCATCGGTTTTGTACCCAACCGGGCAATGCCGCCGTAAAACTTCTCCAGACCTGGCAGTGCATGGGCGTAGTCGGATCGTCCTTTGCCGTCTTTGAAAATAAAGGCGGCATGGGCTGCGTAATAGGCCAGCACGAATGACCGCCAGAACGGCGCGTGAACCTGCTTTCTGAGCAACTCTGCCGACTGCCAGAGCAGGGACAACGGCTTCCGTTCGTAGTAGGATCGCCACATCTGCGCATCGAGCCGGGCCACCGCTGCCGGGTCGAAATTGCGGAAGTTACCCCGGCAGGGTACCAGTAAATCAACCAGTATCCAGCCGGTTAACAGGAAGAGCAAAATCGAAACAATTTTCCGTTTCATGGGTTGGGCGAAATTTCTGCACGGTATTTGCAAAGCATCACTACGCAAAACCATTGTTTACCAGCCCGAAAAATCGTTATTTTGCGGGCTAAATTGTCCTTCATAACACGAAATGTCTGTTATCAATAAGATTAGAGAACGTTCAGGACTGGCTGTCGGTGTCATTGCCGTCAGCTTACTCCTGTTCATTGTAGGCGGTGACTTGCTTAGTGGCAATAACAACCTCTTTGGTGGAAACAAGCAAAAAGTTGGTGAAATCGCAGGCCAGTCCATCGACTATCCCGAATTTAACGCCAAAGTCGATGAAATCCGCGCCCAATTTGAGCAGCAATCGGGCCGCGCTCCTGCCGAGCAGGACCTGGTTCAGATTCGTGAGCAGGCCTGGAATCAGATGCTGTTCGAGATTGCCTACCAGAAACAGTTCGATAAACTGGGGCTGAAGGTATCACCCGAAGAACTCATCGACATGGTGCAGGGCAACAACATCAGCCCGGCAGTACGGCAGGCGTTTACGAACCCACAGACGGGCGTGTTCGACAAAACCCAGATTGTCAACTACCTCAAAGGACTCAAAAACCTGCCCCCGCAGCAACAGGCAGCCTGGGCCAGTTTTGAGAATAACCTGAGCAACGACCGGCTTCGTGAAAAGTACGAAAGCCTGATGCGGATGTCGATCTTTGCTACCACCGCCGAAGCTCAGAAGGAGTATCAGGCGCAAAACAGCCGTGCCGACGTGAAGATGCTCTTTGTACCGTACTATACGGTAAACGACACGACGGTAAAAGTGACCGACTCGCAGTTGAGCGATTACCTGAACAAGCACAAAGACGAGTATCCAGGCGTAAACAGCCGCTCGCTCCAGTACGTAACGTTCTCGGTAGCCCCGTCAAAGGAAGATAGCGCGGCTCTGTATAGCGAAATCAAGACCCTGGCCCGCGGCCTTGGTGCTGCCCCCAACGACTCGGTGTTTGCTCAGCAAAACTCTGATGTGCGCGTACCGCTCTACCTGACGGCGGGCGAAATGCCGGAGCAACTCCGCGACGCCATCCCGACGTTCTCGCCCGGGGGTATTTACGGTCCCTTCCGCGAAGGCAATACGTATTTTATCTATAAATACGGCGGCACCAAGCGCGATACCAGCTTCACGGCCCGCGCCAGCCACATCCTGATCCGACCCACGGCCCAGACCGACTCGGCCAAAGCCGACGCCCGCCGACGGGCCGAAGGGATTCTGAAGCAGATTCAGGCTGGTGCCAGCTTTGAAGCCCTTGCCCAGACCAACAGTGCCGACGGTTCGGCGCAGAACGGGGGTGACCTTGGCTATTTTAAAAATAATGGTCAGATGGTAAAGCCGTTCGAGACGGCGGTGTTCGGAGCGACCAGCGCGGGCCTGATTCCGCGGTTGATCGAGACCGATTTCGGGTACCACATCATTAAGGTAACGGAGCCAAAAACCAACCAGCTTTACCGCGTGGTGGGCATTGGCAAGACTATTAACCCCAGTCAGGCTACCCGCGACGAGGCCCTGCGCAAGGCCGATCAGTTTGCCGCCGAAGCCCGTACCAAAGAAGCATTTGCTTCTAAAGCCAAAGAAGACAAATCGATTGTAGTAGCCACCGCCGAGCGTGTTCCCGAAGGAGCCTCGAATATCAACGCCCTCGCCGATGCCCGCGCCGTGGTACGCTGGGCGTTCAACAACAAAACCGCAGTTGGCGATGTATCGGAGCCGTTTGAGGTGGGTGATCAGTACGTGATTGCCGTACTGACCAGCCAAACCAGCGAAGACGACGTGAATGTAGACGACTACCGCGCCGAATTGACTGCCAAAGTCCGCAACGATTTGAAAGCCCAGCAAATCATCGCTAAACTCGGCAATGCTGATGGTTCACTGGAAGCCACCGCGCAGAAATACGGAGCTGGTGCGCTGGTTGAAGAGGTGCAGGACGTAAATCTGGCAACGGGTTTCCTCCGTAGCGCGGGTGTTGACCCTATAGCTCTGGGCCGTATTTTTGGTCAGAAGCCGGGTAAACGCTCCAAGCCTTTCGCGGGAGACGCCGGGGTACTGGTTGTTGAAACTACAAACCTGACATCCGCCCCTGCCGTGGCTGATTACGCCATGTACAAAACGCAGATTCAGCAGAACGCAACTGCCCGGATTGGTTTTGCTATTAACGAAGCTATCAAAGAAGCCTCCAAGGTAAAAGATATGCGGGCCAAGTTTTATTAAGGACCGTTTCTAACATATTGCCCTATACAAAACCCCGTCGTAGCTGACGGGGTTTTACGTTTTTGAAGTAGGTCGCACAAGAGTGTACGACCTACTTCAAAAAATCCACCATCTTCTTCAGCGCCTGAGCACGGTGGCTGATGGCATTTTTCTCGGCCATACTCATTTCGGCGATGGTGCGGGGGTAACCGTTGGGCAGGAAAACAGGATCGTAGCCGAAGCCATCCGTGCCGCGTGGTGCGTTGGTGATTTGGCCCGGAAAAATGCCCGTAAACTGATGTTCGACCGGTTCCCCACTGGGGCCGGGCACAATAAGCGTAAAAACTGAAACGAACCGTGCGTTTCGGTTAGACTGGCCCAAAAGATTCGTCAGGACTTTCTGGATGTTTTTGCCGGGATCTCGGGTGCCGGAATAGTGAGCAGAATCGACGCCGGGTTCGTTATTGAGGGCGTCTATTTCCAGGCCGGAGTCATCGGCGAAGCAGGGAATGCCGAAATGCTGCCAAATGTACCGAGCCTTCTGGCGCGAATTTCCCGCAATGGTCCCGGTGGTTTCGGGTAGTTCGTCGGTGCAGCCAATGTCGTGCAGGGTACGAAGTATAAAGGCATTGCCGAGTGCGGCAGACACCTCGTCTAATTTGTGTTCATTGTTAGTGGCAAAGCAAAGTTCCATCCACAAAAAAAGCCGTTTGCGGTCAGAACCACAAACGGCTTTTATGGAGAAGAGTCTGCTTATTTTACGCTGAATACCTGAACGTCATAACGGATTGGACTATATGGGGCAATAATGATGGCCCCGTTTTGCGCCCTGCTCCCAATATTTCCATATCCAAGCAACGATGGGAAGATAATAGTGGCCTTCTCGCCCGCCCTCAATGTCTTCAGCCCATTCTCCAGTCCGGGCAATACCACACCCTGCGCGCCAATCTGGAGATCGCGGGATGTGGCCGCGTAAGTGCCATCAAAAATAGAACCGTCCAGCCGGTAGCCCGTATAGTTCACCTTTATGGTTTTCCCTACCGCAACGGCGGCAGAGTCGGTAGGTTGGGTCAGGGTTTTGATAACCCGGATACTATCAGATGTCAGCGTCGTTACGATCAGGTTATTGGTTCTGATATAATTCTCGATTTGCTGTTTCTCAGTACGCACCGAGACAATTCGTACATCATAGCGAACGGGCGAATATTGCGGCAGTAACAGCGAGCCGACCCGTCCACCGTCCAGCGAGGCTGGTACCAGTACAGAGCCTGTTTCGCCCTGTTTCAGTTGCAAAATAGCTGCGTACTTGCCCAGTGTAATGCCGGTGGTATTGCCGCTGGCCAGAATAACAGACGCCGGTGTGTCACTCAAAGTATTGGTGCTATCGACAACGACGCCGTCTAACCGGCGGGCCACGTAATGATAACGTACCTCATCGCCCGTTAGTGGTGTCTGTCCCGTTGGATTGGCTTTGATCCTGAAGAACCAGACGCCCTGATCGGTTTTAGTGGCATTGATATTATTCTGGCTTATGTAAGTCAGAATCTCGGCTTCGTTTTCCCGCTGTTTCCGTGTAGTGAGAGCCTCGCCGGGCTGTTCACAGCCGGTTAGCAGTGCCGAAACGGTCAATGGGATCGCCAGCCAGAACAGATGATTAGTCTTTTTCATCATGGTTGCTTGTTTCAAACCTGTACTGTATCCAGCAAGTGAACAGTCTTCACGGACAGGTTTTTATAGAACGAAAATGGAGGCCCTCTCTGTTCGTTGATGAGCAAAAAGTTGAGCAGATCAGATAATACCAAAGCCGAAGTGCCGGCTTCGGTAGTGAAAAATCAGGTTCACTACCAAAGCCGGCACTTCGGTTTCGGTACTACGAATTTTTACCGGCCTGGCTGCGGCATACCCGGCATCTGACCCGGCTGACCTTTCTGGAAACTGATCAGCTCCACGTCGAACAGCAGCACTGAATTGGCCGGAATCTTCGGGTTAGGGCGGCTACCATACGCCATTGTGGATGGGATGATGAGGGTAGCCTTTTCGCCTTTGTGCATCTTGGTTACCGTCTCGTCCCAGCCCGGAATGACCTGGCCTACGCCAATTGGGAACTGTACCGGCTGACCGGTGGCCTGTGGATTTTTTGCCTTATCTGAACTGTCAAACACAGTGCCGTTCAGCAACTTACCCGTGTATTGTACCGACACAACGTCGCCGGGTGACGGCGTTGGGCCGCTGCCTGGTTGCGTCACGACGTAGTACACGCCATTTTCGGTCTTTTGTGCTTTGCCACTGAGGTTATTTTTCGCGATGTAGTCGCTAATGATTTTGGCGTCAACGCCTTTCTGCTTTTTAGCTGCAACTTCCTCGGCCTTCTTGTATTCCTCTTCCGACTGCACGTTTATCATTTTCACGGCAATACCAATATCGGTGCCTTTACTAACGCCCGGAGGAAACGGTTGCCCGGCTTTGGTGAACAGCGAATCAGCACTGACGTAGAACGTAGCACTATCGCCTTTGCTGAGCATGGTCAGACCTTCTTCGTACGAGCCTTTGAATGGGGGCACCTGAAGCAGCATCTTGAAAGGTTCGCCTTCTTTGTGCGTATCGCGCAGAACGGAGTCTTTGGCGTTCAGCAGGGTCAGGTGCAGGGTCAGGATATCGCCAACTTTGGCTTTGCGGGCCGCTTTGTCGGTTTGTTCGTGGACTTGGTACTTCAGGCCATTATCTGTTACCTGAACGCGGTTTTTGCCGCAGGCCGCCAATACGACGACTATCAGAGCGGCTTTCCCGAAATGGTTTAGAGACATCTTCTTTTTTTGGTTGATTGTTTATTTTTAAAGGTTCTTTTTCTTTCTAACGTTCAGTGGCTAACGTTCAATGTGTAAGGTTGGCCACAAAGAAGTTGCCGACTTTGAACCTCAAACCTTGACCGACTATATCGTTTGTAAAAGCTGGTCTTTGTATTCGGGCAGCACGGCCAGAAGTTTCTGTTCGGTTTCGGCCAGTGTGAGTTTGGTGCGTCCGCCCGCTGCATTGCGATGCCCTCCTCCGCTGAAGTGCTTGTTGGACAGGTCACGTACCGAAAAGTCGCCGATAGAGCGAAATGACAGCCTGATTTCGTCACCCCGGTCAATGAGAATACAGGCCATTACCACCCCTTCTACGGCCAGCGCGTAGTTGACCATGCCTTCGGTGTCGCCGGTTTTGGACCGGTAGTGCTTCAGTTCGGCGTCGGTCAGGGTGATGTACGCAAATCTGTAGTCGGGTAAGACGGTCAGTTTTTCGTTCAGCACGTAGCCCAGCAACCGAAGCTTATCAACCGAAACGTTATCGAAAATGCGCCGGTGAATGTTGCTTACGTCGATGTGCAGGTCGAGCAGGTCAGCGGCCACGCGGTGTACGTCGCCGGTGGTGTTGCCGTGCCGGAAGGAGCCGGTGTCGGTCATCAGTCCGGCGTACAGGCATTCAGCAATGGCTACGTCAACCAACCGTTTATCGCCCAGCTCGACAATAAGCCGATACACCAGTTGGGCCGTAGCCGCTGCCGACGGGTCCCACAGGGCGAGGTCGGCAAAGGATTCGGGTTCGAGGTGATGGTCAATCAGAATTTTCTGAGCGCGGGACTGTCGCACCATCGGAGCCAATTCTTTGACCCGGTCGAGAGCCGAGAAATCAAGGCAAAAAATTACGTCGGCGTTGGCGAACAACGTACCAATAGCGGTACGGCGTTTTTCTTCAAACGCAATCACACCTTCGTCGCCCGCCATCCAGTGTAGGTTTTGGCTATACTCAGTAGGCGTCACCACCGTAACAAGGTGGCCTTTTTTGCGGAGGTAGCCCGCCAGCCCCAGCGACGAACCTATGGCGTCGGCATCGGGATTCTGGTGGGTAGTAATCAGTACCTGCCGGGGTGATTTCTGGCTGATTATCGCCCCAATTGCATCAATATCTTGCATACATAGTGGGCCGCAGCCCCAACGAAACCCAAAAGTACGAAGAAAAAGAAGGTGGGCCATAGAGATTCATAAAGGAGATACAGAGTTACACGGAATCGTTCTCTCTTCTTCCCCTTTGTGAATCTCTGTGTCTCCTCGGTGCATCTTCGTGGCCCAACCCTCTTATGAGCGATAGCGAATACTCCCTACCTTTGCCCCCAAATCAAAAACACAGCATGACAACGAACCGAACGTTCACCATGATTAAGCCCGATGCCGTAGTAGCGGGCAACAGCGGAGCCATTATTAAAATGATTGAGGAAGCGGGCTTCCGAATCGTGGCTATCAAAAAAACGCAGCTTACCACCGACCGCGCCGGGCAATTCTACGCCGTGCACAGCGAACGCCCGTTCTACAACGACCTGAGAACGTACATGTCGTCGGGCAGTATTATTCCGATGATTCTGGAAAAAGACAACGCCGTGGCTGATTTTAGGAAACTGATTGGAGCCACCAACCCGGCCAATGCTGAAGACGGTACCATTCGGAAACTGTATGCCACGTCTATCGAAGCCAACGCCATTCACGGCTCCGATTCTGACGAGAACGCGCAGATTGAAGGTAGCTTCTTCTTCGCCGGAACCGACGAGTTTTAGGGGTGGACGATAGCGGGTCGAAACCTGTTGGGAAACGACCCGCTATCATAACTGTGTTAGGGAATAAACACGCTTGCAAACGGAATATCGCTTATGGAAATGACTGTTCAGGTAGGCTTCGATGAGCTGCTTAGGGCTATAGACCGGCTCTCGCCCGAGCAGCGCAAAACAATAGAAACGGTACTTCAGTCAAAGTTAGACCATCCCACTACCCGTCAGCAGCGACAGTTTGGCTCGTTGAAGGGAATGATTACGTATATCGCTGATGATTTTGACGCTCCGCTTGATGATTTCGGCGACTATATGTGAGCATGAAATTCCTACTCGACACCCACACCCTACTTTGGCTGCTTAACGACGAGACCGTTATTCCTGCCGAAACACGTCGCCAACTGAGCGATACCACCAATCAACTGTTTGTCAGCACGGCCAGTATCTGGGAAATTGCTATAAAACGCAGTCTGGGCAAATTAGTCATTAGTCGCCCAACCAGAGAAATTATTGACGAACTGCCAGCTATCGGCATCTTGCTGATGCCTGTTCTCTCCGAACATATTCTCCGGCTGGAAGCGTTGCCGTTTCATCACAAAGACCCATTTGACCGGATCATAATTGCGCAGGCATTAGTCGAAGAATGGGTTATCGTAAGTAGAGACATAAATTTTCCCTTATATCCGGTCAATGTGCGCTGGAATTAATCATTATGCCCCACCAATTCGATTTTCTGATCATCGGCTCCGGTATTGCCGGCCTTAGCTACGCCACCAAATTGGCGATGTACTTCGAGAGCGTCCAGAAGCCGGTCAAAATCGGCGTCATTACCAAGGTGCGGGCTGACGAAACCAACACCAAATACGCCCAGGGGGGCATTGCCGCCGTATGGTCGGAGGCCGATTCGTTCGGGAAGCACATCGACGATACGATGGTGGCGGGCGATTTTCTGAGCGATCCGCACATTGTCGAAATCGTGGTAAACGAAGGCCCGCAGCGCATTCAGGAACTTATCGACTACGGCACCCGCTTCGACCGCGAACACGATAGTACCGACTATGACCTCGCTAAAGAAGGCGGGCATTCGGACTACCGGATTCTGCATTTCAAAGACATTACCGGGGCTGAAATAGAACGCGCCCTGTTAGAAAAAGCCCGGTCGCTGCCCGCCATTGAGATATTTACGCACTTCTACGCCGTTGAACTCATCACACGCCATCAACTTGGCGAAACCGTACACCGCTACGATACCGACAACGACTGCTTTGGGGCCTACGTACTGAACACCCATACCGGGGAGGTCGAGATGTTTCTGGCCAAAACGACGCTGCTCGCCACTGGCGGCATTGGTAACCTCTATCAGAACACGACCAACCCCAGTATTGCCACCGGCGACGGTATTGCGATGGCGTATCGGGCGAAGGGCATCTGCAAGGACATGGAGTTTATTCAGTTTCACCCTACGGCTCTCTATGAACCTGATAAAAAACCCAACTTTCTCATTTCAGAAGCCGTGCGGGGCTTTGGGGGCATATTGCGCAACATGAAGGGCGAAACGTTCATGGAACACTACGACCCGCGTTTGTCATTGGCCCCGCGCGACATTGTGGCCCGTGCCATTGACTCGGAAATGAAAAAATCCGGCGACCCGCACGTGTTCATCGACGTAACGCACGTGGACTACGACCGCTTTCTTGAGCATTTTCCGAACATCACGGCTTATTGTGCCGACAATTACGGGCTGGATTTGCGCAAAGATTTTATACCCGTCGTACCGGCGCAGCACTATATGTGCGGAGGTATTCGGGTGAACGAGTGGGGGCAGACCAACATCAATTTTCTGTACGCCGTGGGCGAATGCGCCTGTACGGGCCTGCACGGGGCCAACCGGCTGGCCAGCAATTCGCTGCTCGAAGCGGTGGTATTTGGCCACCGGGCCTACCTGAAGACCGTTGAGAACTACAACAACGCCACCACGCCCGCCGAGATACCGGCCTGGAACGACGCTGGAACGACCCACCCCGAAGAGTTGATCCTCGTAACAGAAATACAGCGGGAACTCGAAGCCATCATGTCGAACTACGTTGGTATTGTTCGCTCCAACCGGCGGCTGAAACGTGCTATGGACCGGCTTGAACTGCTGTACATCGAACACGAAGAACTATACAAGCAATCGAAAGTATCGGTGCGTATCTGCGAACTGCGCAACATGATTGAGGTGGCGTATCTCGTCATCCGGGCCGCCAAAGCCCGCATCGACAACCGGGGCCTGCATTTCAATCTGGATAACGTGAAGTAGGAAGTAGGTTGGACACTCTTGTCCGACCAGCCCCGGCCGGGGCTAACGGTGTCGTTACAGTATTGCTGACGCGGCTGGTCGGACAAGAGTGTCCAACCTACTTCACCCGTTCCACCTGTTCGTCGCGGTAGCCACTGGCGAGGGGAACCTGCGCTTTGCCGATGGTCATGCGGGTGAGGGTTTTGCGGCCCACCTCCTGAAACGTTAGGTAATTCCCCTCCGATTCAACGTACTGCAACTCGCCGATATTGATGCGTACCCAATCGTAGCTCCTTTGCCCAACACCCGCAGGGGTTGAAGGTGTGCGAGGTAACTCACTGAACAAAGGCTACTTGCACCTTTACACCCCTGCCTGAGTTGAGCTGATGCTCTCTTTCGGGGGCGAGCAACCTGTCGCCAGAGACCAATCCACGCGGAGCGCATACAACGCACTTCCCAATTTTATGCCGAGCGCAAAGCTCAACAACGTAGCATCCGCTTCTGTCAGACTGCAACCACCGGGACGTGCGGCCTGTCGCCCGTGATGAGCATACTTATTGGCTACTGTAATTCTGTTCCAAAAATTGTGGCGATGGCATCAATAACTCGAACAGGCTTGCAACCTCGTCAAAAGTTCGTGGTGCTATTCCATCAAATAATGTTAATACATTTTCAGTACCTAATTGAATAGTCATTAACCAAACTGAAACGTTGTTAAATTCTGAGTATCCAGCATCGTAATGAATTGTAATTACAGCTTTGAGAGTGCTACCGCGAAATGGACTAAAATAATCTTTCTCGAAAATGTCTCGCTTATCGCTTTCCCGTGTCTGTTCAAAACCTTGCTGGCGAATATATTCTGCAATATCAAAATTCATAAGTGATGTTATTGAACACATTTACTTGTCAACCTCTTGTACCGAGCCTTGTTAAACCTCGACTGTTGGGGCGTTCACCCTGTCGCACGAATGCTGCCCTGCAAACCAAACCTACCTAACCGGGGCGTTCACCTTGTCGACCGAAAGCTGGAAATGCAAGCCTAAAACCTCACCTCTGCGGCCTGCAACCTGTCGCCCGCGACCCAGAAATGTAGACACTTTGGTATGGTCGTGCTGAATCGGACAGTGTTCTTGCGTAACTTCGATTATCATGGCAAGTCCTAACAAACCAAACACTCCCCATCGCAAGTTCGATAAAGCCTTTAAAGCGGAGGCTCTA
>Ga0123337_10000461_pt1 | contig 68057 bp, 76 predicted proteins | sample frozenSSSSmetaG_FD_89792 | JGI IMG/M metagenome (GOLD analysis project Ga0123337, IMG submission 89792) | Glacier valley bacterial and archeal communities from Borup Fiord, Nunavut, Canada, to study Microbial Dark Matter (Phase II) -... | ecosystem: Environmental > Aquatic > Freshwater > Ice >...
ATCCATAATCCGTAAAAGTTGAGGACGCCTGTCGAAAAAGTGTTGTTCTGATTATAAAAAGAGGCTTTGAACATGCCGTTTTCAAAATATTCAAGCACAGTGAAATGCTGCTCATTCAATAGATTGCCCAGACTGTCCGCAAGCACATATCTTTTTTGTGAATTGATGTCATATTCATAAATAAATGCGTTGTAGCGAAAACATTCATGAAGCTTGATGTTAATGAGTTTGACAGGGATAAAGATGTCGGGTTTTACGAGCCTGATATAGGTGTTGGAAACATCGTAAACATCCTTGTGCAATTGTCTTTGTGATTCAGCGACCTTAAGTGTGAGCGTTGTTTCATTTTGTTTGTTTCGTTGCATTTCCAGCATGCCTTTGTCTATAGCCCTTGCACCACCTTTGTGCTGATATCTTTTGATCTTTTTGCCTTCTGTTGAATACAATACCATACTGCCGCTTGAGACCATCATAACGGTGTCATTGGTGCAGCGAAGTTCCTGCCTGAATTTACGCTTTTTAAACAAGTCGCCATTTTCATGAAATATCCTGACTGAGCCATTTTGTGCCATAGCAAAATAGTCGTTCCCCAGTGGCTTTAAATGACCTTTTGCTTTTATTTTGTTCAGGAATTGACCTTGACGGGTGTAAAAATGGAAATAGTCGTTTTTTAGGAAAACAAGTATTCTTGTGTTTTCGCATTCAAAATTTTCAAACTCCGGATCAAATAACCATTGTCCGTTTTTATCGATAATACCCCATGTGTTTTTTTGCATGGCAGCTGCAGCACCATTGATAAACGGTCTGAGTTTTTTGAAAATCATAGTGCCCACCTGCTGGCCATCTACATCCATTAAAAGCCATCCCTTTTTTATTCTGTAAGAGGTGTATCCTTCCGATATATCACTCACCTGCACCATGGGTAAACCTGTTTCCAGAATATCACCGGCCCTGTTAATCAGCACCATGGAATCCCCGCGTTTGCACCAGGCATAATCGTCCCTGAAATCGTTGGCGGAATTAAAAATAGCTTCACTCAGTTCTACGCCCTGCGCATTGATATAACCGTATTTTTTGTTATTCGTTTTTAATACAAAATACCTGTCGTCACCCGGAAGTCTGCTCACATAATTGTATTGATGGGGTATAATCAAACCTTTTTGAGCCGACATCACACCAAACTGATTGTTATGAGCCACGCTGATAAAGTTGTCGTACTTACCTGCCTGTACATAGTTGAGTTGAATGGCCTCGGATTTTTCCCATTGTAAACCTCCTTTTTTATCGGCAATATTTACAGCGGCGCTGCTGATATAAACAAAGACATTGCCTCTTTTAGTTTCAATTTGACCCATGCGCCAGAACCTTTCAATACTTGAAAAAAGCTGTGGAAGTTTACCTGTTTTTTTTTCAGGATAATCAGCCTTTGAGAAAAAACGTGCCTGATAAAACAAACGCATATATCCTTCGTCTTCATTGCTAATATAAGAACAGACAGTACCATCCACAAGTTGATAAGTGCTCTTGTCCAAAAGTGCAAAATTGCCGGCGCGTGTGATGACTCTGATAACAGAAAATGAACTGTCATCGAACTGGTTGATGTCCATAAAACAATAAAGAGGAGGAACAATGTATTTGCCTGTTCTGTTATTCACAATGCCATAGGTGCCATTGACATTACACCAGCCCGATCCTTCCACCAATCGGATGCGTCGGGAGGCCGTTAAGCAGGTGATGATATCGACACTGTCATTGATGGCATGTATAGAACTGAACCTTGGTTTAATCAGGGTGTCGTTGTTAAAGCCTTTTAAACCGTAACGCTCCCTGTAAAAAAACCAGCGGTCACTCAGGGAAGTGTTGCCTGTATTGGCGGAGCCTGAAGAGATGGTCCTGGTTTTTTTTCCCGCGGTAATCATTTTTAAGGACCTGAATTCAGCGGAATCTGTGAGTTTCATATCCGAATTTATTTCGTACAGTTTGCTGCTGCCCTCATAGTTATAGGCTAAAATAGATGTCTCGTCAACGGAAAGGGATGTCCAGGGAAAAACCGTCAGTATTTTTTTTCTAAGCGGTAAATAATACAGGTCTTTTTTTTCCTGAACTACACCCTCAATCATACTGTCGCTTAAGGCACTGATGGTATTGTATGCACATGGCAATATGACGTTCCCTGAGTAATCATAAATGCCCCATAAACCGGATTTTTTTACAAATAGATTTTTGCTGTTCATATATTCAACAGTGTCCGTCAGTGATTCTTTTGCAAACACGGGTTCATCGCGCTCAGACATATACATTTCCTTTTCTTTACACAGGTATAAAAAACCTGGTGTTCTGTTTTCTGTCATGATATCTGAGAAGTTGCCAATTGTCCTTTTCTGAACGCCTGTGCGCGCATCCAACATATGTATGGCATCCTTTTCTTGCACAAAAATGTAATGTCCAAAACTTTGAACTACCTGACATTTGCGGCATCCGTAAATGGAATCACCAATAAGATTAAATATCGCCAGCTTTGTTCTGTTTTTATTCAGCGACTGATAAATCATAGGATGTAAATTCTCATACATAAGATTGGTGTTCTGCATCACGAGCACCATGCTGTCCCTATAGGCGTAGATACTTTCCTGGTCGGCTGACTTGGTTTTAAAATACCCGTTGCCAAGTTGCAGTATACTGGTATAGTGGCATGGAAATAAAAGGTTAAAATCAGGTCCCAGAAGTCCCATGTGTTGGTTTTGCCATACCTGATAAAAAGAGTCCATACCGTTTATTTTTGTATAGTCAAAACCTGTTATGGGTTGAAAGCTGCTGTCGGCTATGGCCCATCGGCCATTTTTGTGCTGCACTGCAAAATGATTGTTGTTAACTGTTTTGTAGTTTTTTAGATCGGATAAATACAGAATGAGGTCTTTATTGATAATTAGAAATAGTGAGTCATGCCTTGAAGCGATGGCTTTTTTTTGGACATAAAATCCAGCCTGCTCAAATTGTGCAGGGATAACCCACTGGTTCAGCGTATCAATATATCCGAAACGTCCGTCTTTTTGTTTCGGATATAGATTCTGAGCCATGCTACTATAGGTTATCAGAATGGCAACACATGCCACAAACCGATAGCAATACATGGTCTTAAAGACTTTTAATCAATTTTTGAAGATCCTCAGCTTTGTCAATTGGATTTTGATAAATACTGAGTTCTATATCATTCATGTTGACAGCTTTCGATGGGTCGTGTTTGGAATAACTGGTCACACCCAAAACATCCGTATGAATAAATCCTGTAATTTCATTGGTTGGTAATTTGTAGAAGCCATCAATTTTGTAGGCTTCTGATAAGGCAATCACACCCTGATCATTGTTGAGTATAGCAAATATATGTGTTTCTACAGCTTTGTCACCGGCTTTGAATGTATAGCTGTTTTTCTGGCCTTGGTAGCTGTAAAACCTATCGCAGTTGTAAATGCCCATTTGGGTTACGGCAAACATGTTATAGGTTTTGGCATACTGTTCCGCTGCTCTTTTGGCGATGCGTTCTGCATCGGCTTCTTCCTGCAGTTTTTTGGTGTAACTTGCAAGTTTAGCGTTATAAGATGCTACTGCTTTTTTTCTGTCTGAACCAATAAAGACCGGCATGGCTTCAATATTTTTTTGACCATATGTGATGTTGTAAATTTGTAAATCATTGTCCTTGCATATCAGATTGACATTGGCGCCAAAAGCCTGCATGCCGTTTTGAAGCTCTTGTTGTTCTTTTTGGTCAAGTTTGATCAAAGGTTTCCACAACACATTTTTATAGTTGGATAATTCGGGGTAGTCTGTGTAAGAAGCGCTGATGTTAAAGACAAAATCATTGGGATTATGTGCAGATGGTGCTTGTGGTTTTTTGCTTGTCTTATCAGTTTTTATTGCCTGTGCATTGGATTTCATCGCTACATTAACAGGTTCATTGTTGTCAATCACGGTGCGTTTGTAATTTGCGGTTTGAACAGGATTGATTTCTTCAGATTTTTGCATCACTTGTTCCTCTGATAACACGGCGTTTCTGTCGCCTATGTTTTCCCATTCACCCTTGCCTTCATTAAAATACCAATAATCAAAGTCTTTGTTTTTTTTCTCGCTGTCTGTGCTTACTGCAATCGTTTTTCCCTCTTTCAGTATAGCTTTTTTACCCTGACAGGATGCCTGGATATTAAACATGCCATCAGAGATGAAGGGCATCACTTCGCCATTGTTTTTTACATTCATAGGAATGCCCGATAAGATGATTTCTGCGGGATTAAAAATTTCCTGAAATTCAATAGTAAGTTCTCCGTTAATCAGCGTGCCGTCTTCAAAAGTAAAGGCATTTTCAGGTACAGAGATGATACTGTGTCTTTCTGTCTTTTTTACCATGCCTTTCTGATTGTCAAAAACAAATAATTGTTTGGCTGGGGTCACATCTTTTATGGGTTGGTCTATAGGTGAAACGTTCAGAGTAGAAGTATTCTGAGCATTTTGGGAGGTGTTCGCCTGTTGTTGAGTTGGATTGGAATTGCAGGCAAATAAAAATGCAATGATGGCGAGGTGTAATAAGTGAATTTTCATGATGTTGATATTTAAAGTGAAGTGTTTAAAGTGAACGTGGAAACCCTTGTTTTATTTTATAAAACGGCAATAGTTTAGAAAAGTTACAAAATCTTTTTAATAGATAATCTGCACATCAATTGAGTAACAAATGCCTATAGTTAGATGTTGCCTGAAAAACTATAGCTTAAAAATGATATAGCACTGTGGTTTCTAAAGCCTGCTCATCGCAAGAGTTAATCAATCTAAAACTTTAGGGGAAATCCTACACTTATGGTCACTATGAATCGATTTTTCCTCACCCCCGGCACGGTCCCTATTTCAGTGATAGAACTAAAATATTTCCCAAAAAATTCATATCCCGCTTTTATACCCATAGGGTGGCGGATAAAACCTTCGGGTTCTCTGCTTATGCCACCAATAACGGGTTTGGAAATGACCAGCGAAGGTGCATACATTAAATCTGCATAAAAACCTGAGGAGTACAAGTTGGAACTTTTCCCATAAAATATTTTGAAATAGGCGCTCGTAGTGGTCACGTTCGAAAAGATATAATTTCTGTCGATATCTGGTTTGGCGGCCGTCCGCATATAATCTATGCCAAAATTAAAAACCAGACTGGCTTTGGCATCCTGAAAACTGTTATAACCGTCAATGTAATAACTGTAACGTTTGCCGTCGCTTCCCTGCCAATTGCCGACGCTGTTTTCCCTGTATCCTTCACCTGTTATGGAGAAAAAACGCTGTCTGGCAGGACCCGACCACATGGTTGAAGACAGGCCACCCCTCATATGTCTGTATCCTTTGATGTCATCGGTATTGTCTTTTAGGTCACGGGCGGTTTGGGTACTGTAATCAAAATAGGGAAGGGATACATATAATTCAAAGCCCTTTGTTTTGACGGTCACGTCGGTATAAGCACCCAACATAGGTTTTGAAAAACCGAAATTAGCATAAGATACATTGATCAACATATTGTGTTGTGCTTCAAGGGGCAAGGTACAAAGGGAAAATAGGGTAACAAAAATAAAAGATAGGACAGGGTGAACTTTGTTTTTTATCATACGCTGTGGGTTGTGCGTCAATAATAAGGATATAAATCTAATTGTGCGAAGAATTGTATTAGATGTGTTGGACTAATAATAATGAGTCACTTATATGTTTGAGAAGAGACTTTTTGAGAAGTTTTTTAAGATGTCGGTTTTGTATCTCATCGTTTAAAGTAGCGCTTACGCCGAACAAAATTGGAAATCTGCTAAATAAATAGTATAGTTTTTTGTAATTTAATTCTATTTTTGTCAAAACGTTTTACATGGAAAAACTCAACGAGATTATTTTTTATACCATGGATAAGTCCATCCGCAGTTACCGGATTTATGCCCAGAAACAACTGCGATTAAAAGGTTACAAAATAACCATAGATCAGTGGCTTATTATTAAATGTATTCTTGAAAATCCTGATATAACACAGCAGGAGATGGGCGAAATAGTTTTTAAGGATAATGCATCAGTTACGCGTATGATAGAGCTGCTGGTCAAATCAGGTTATATTGTCCGAAAACCCAATGCGAAGGATAGAAGACGTGTGGTTTTGACTGTCACTGCATTAGGAAAAAAAATAATTGAAGATATACATGATGTGGTGATTCAGAATCGCCGCGTAGCACTCAAAGATATTAGTCCCGAAGACATCCAGATGGTCAACCGGATACTGAATCGCATGATTGACAATTGCAATCAGGCTCCCTGATGCCATCCGGATGTTTAGCAGGACTCAATACTCACGGCATCTCAAGCCATTCTTTTCTCTCAAGATTTTTCAGACTCAGTTTTTAATTAATTTTAAAGGCATATAATCATCCACCATAATAACATAGATGCCGGAGTTCAGGGCAGAAATATCTACCATTCTGTTGTGGTTTTCCGGTACATGCATCACAATATGTCCGCTAAGGTCGCAAATATTTAATGGGCGAGAAGCATCGACTTCAATGTCAATGGTATGATTGGCAGGATTTGGATACACATGAAACTGTTTTTGTACCTGTAAATCTGTTTGAACTGATAATAAATCTTCGCTGCCAAAGACGTAATACCTGGTGGCGATATGGCTGTAGTCATTATCTTCCCATGGATATTCATAACCATATTTAGCCTGGCTACCTTCATAGAAAACCTCGAGTTTATGGCGCTCAGTGAACACACCGTTGTGACTGCGCATCTGAATATAGGTTTCAATCTGATTGTCGTTGGTATAGGTGTATAAATGCAGGCTCTCAAGTGTCAAATCATTAGAGGAGTCAGGTGTATACATGCGGTCGCCGGACAATAAGCCTTTAGGGTTATAGGTATAGGTGCTCATTTGTTTGACTGTCCACATATCCGCTCTTCCGGCTTGGTCGTAAACCTCTTCTTTAAAACTGAGAAGTTTGCCGCTGCTGTCATAGTCATATGATGACTGGTACACACTGTCGAGTGTTGAGAACGGCGTGTTTGCTTCTAGTCTGAGTTCATTGCATATTCTGCCATCCTTGGTATAAGCATAAAAAGTTTCAACAGAAGAGCCCGATACATTATGTCTGCTGATATGTATTAATTGATCGGATGTGTCGTAATAAAATACATTTCTACCTGTATAACTGGTATCCGAGGCGCCGATGGTATAAAAATATTGTGTGTCGGGCATGTTTTTTCCACTGAATCTGAAGTTTGTTTTGATGTATTTGTTTTTGAGGGAGTCGGCATAGGTCTGCCGAATATAGGCCTCCGGAACTGATTTTGAATTAAAATCATACAGGATAAAGTATTGATTGTATGCGTATTTTTTCCATTGTTTAGACAGGCTGTCGTATGTATATGAACCTAAAACGCCATATAAATTGTTGCCGGTCATGTAGGGAATAGTGACGTATTTTTCCTTGTTAAACTGTCGGCCATTCGTGGCGTTTGAAATGTTGCGGATAATCATGTAAGGATTGTTCTTTCGCAAAATATCCAAGCCCGTATAGGGTACAGGGTTTTGTCCGCGGTTAAACACTTGTTCCGTGTTAAAGCTGTTTTGAGCCGACATGGAGGACGCTATACACAGCGTCATCATCAGAGAGAAATAAGAATGTTTCATTAGTAAATCATTGTTTAATAAATTTGTTATTGTAAATGTGGTGAGGCGTTTTTTAAGGTGATGTACGAGGAAAAAATTATTATTCATAAAGGGGACTTTCTATAGGGTTTTTATACTGAATGAAGAACTCCTGAAAAAAAACACAATGAGCAACACACTCATCAGAAGCGTGGCTGAATACATGATAATTTTGTTAAAATTCAAACGCGGATGTATGACAATGCGATCCATAAAATAATACTGCAAAGATATAATTGATATATCAATTATATTGGTGTTAAAGTCTTCTCGAGGATGATTTAATTAATAAGCGTTATGATTAAAAAAAATACATTATTCAGTGTTTTCAGGGCCTCTGGAGCTGCATAGTTTCAAAATGGATTTTTTGTTTTCAGATAAAACAATAAAAAATTCAGATAAACAATAAAAGATGGGAATGCGGGCGAATTGGCATTCATCGAATAAAAACTAGAGTCCGACTAAGACATATTGCGAAATGATTAATTTAATATTAAAATTAGTTAGCTGTAAATCAGGCACATAAAACAAATCACTTAGAGTGCTTGCAGCATTTTAAATTTAGCTATTGTCAAAGAATCAGAAAGCTATTTTATGTACATGTTGTTGACTATTGGTAAGTATGTGTGTTCAAGCGTCATTGAAGGGCGGGCAAATTGTATTTTTTTATTCATTAAAGTGTTGTTTATTTGCCCATTATTAACTGCCCGCCCTGCAATGATTCAAACTCCAAACGTCTCCATCGCCATCATTGATGATTTTCATCCATTGATGATGCAGCAACTGGAAGAAAGAGGAATTGCTTATCATTATGCACCGGAAGTAAAAGTTTCAGATGTATTTGATGTCATTAAGGAGTCGCCGATTGTGGCCGTAAGAAGTAAAATCAATTTTGACAAGGCGCTTATTTCCAGATTGCCCAATTTAAAATGTATAGCCCGCGGCGGGGCAGGCATGGATAACATAGACGAGGACTTTGCAAAAGAAAGAGGTATTACACTGCTGAACGCACCAGAGGGAAACAGAGATGCGGTAGCCGAGCATGTGATAGGATTATTATTGGGGCTTAGTAAAAATATTGTTAAAAGCGCGGCGGAAGTCAGACAGTTAAAATGGCAGCGCGAAGCCAACAGGGGTTGGGAAATTGGCGGTAAAACCATTGGTATCATCGGTTTTGGCAACACGGGTTCTACATTAGCTAAAAAATTATCCGGATTTGATTGCAAGGTGATTGCCTATGATAAATTTCATCCCGAATTCAAATCAGATTATGCGCGTGCTGTTGGTCTTGAAGAATTGCTTGAGACCTCAGATGTATTGAGTCTGCATATACCTCTCACTGCCATGACCCGTGAGATGGTCGATGCGAAGTTGATTGAACGTATGAAGGACCAAGTGGTACTGATTAATTCGTCTCGCGGCATGATTGTGAGTACCAAAGACGTTTTGCAGGGTATAATTGGTGGAAAAATTAAAAGCTTTGCCAGTGATGTGCTGGAAAACGAGGATTTTAAAACGCTTGACGCAAAGGAAGAAAAACTTCTATCCGATTTGTATGCTAGTAATCAGGTGATTATTACACCTCATATTGCAGGATGGTCGGTTGAAAGTTACGAGAAAATAGCGCTGGTGCTGGTGGGCAAATTGATTGATTTTACGACTAACCTGAAAATTATTTAGATGAAAGTTGATTAATAGAAAAAAAACCATGAAATTGCTGCACTTTTAAGAAAAGAAATTAAAATTAAATTGTTATTGTTAAAAAAAGTAAATATGAATATTAAACTTACATTAAAATCGACGCTGCTGACCTTGCTCGGTTTAGGCATGTACCTTGCCGGTAATGCCCAGAACAACACCGGAACAATTAAGGGAGAGGTGAGAAGGGACGGCAGAATCGTAAATAATTTAGAAGTCAAATTGTTTGATGATAAAGGTGATTCGGTGACTTCAACCAAAACAGAAATCAACGGTTCATTTGAATTTAACTTGGTCCCTTTGGGGATTTTTTACATGCGTATAGATTCTACAAGTGGTATAGGAGCAAAAGGATACGCAGAACTTTATGAAGAAGTAGTGGTAACAGTGGAGGGAAGATACGTGAAGTTGGAACAGCTTCGCAAAGACAAAGTTGTAACAAACACAACTGATATAAAGGGTGTCAGAATTGGTGCTCAAAAATCTAAAATATCAGGTACCGGTACCACCACCACCAGGTCTGCAAAAGAAACTAACCAACAGGGTGTGAGAAATTTAACTTCCCAGGCCGGTTTGGCTGGCGGTACTACACAAACGGCTAACGGTGTTTCGGGCCGAGGATCCAGAACAGATGCGACGGCTGTATATATTGATGGTGTAAGAGTGAACAATTCATCACTGACTCAGAGTATAGGTGATCAGGTGGATGTGATGCAATCTGGGATAGCTGCTCAATATGGAGACTTTACCGGACTTGGTATCTCTATCACGACTAAAGGCGGTGTATCTGCCAGAAAACAGGGTAGTTTGGAAATGAGGAGCAGCAGTATGTTTAACCCATACCACCACAATTTGATTGAAGCCTCTTATGCAACACCGATTTTATGGAAAGTGAACCCGGATTATAAAACCGGAAAAAGTAATATCAAAAGATTACCTGTAGCGGCTATGTTTATTGCCGGTAATTTTCAGTACTTCAGAGAGCCCAACCCATCTTATATCGGATATTATGTGATTAAGGATGATAAATTGGCGGCTATTGAACAAAACCCGTTGTTGATTAATACGGACGGTGGATTTGTGCATTCTGCCAGTTATTTAACTGAAAAAGATTATAACAAAGTCAAGGTTAGACCAAACGTTTATCAAATGTCTTCTTCAGCGCAGGCTAAATTTGATTTCAGGTTGTCTGACCTCGCCACCCTTACCGCTTTTGGTAATTTTGCTTACACCAATTCGGTGAATGGCGGTAACAATATCATGGCTTATAAAAGCAATCCGATGGGCATCAGCACCTACGTATTGGGATATTTAAAATATACCCAAAGGTTCAAAGATCCGGACTCATTGAGAAAAGCAAACAATACAACACTCAACAATACATTTTTTACGCTGCGATTTGATTACCAGTCGAGCTGGGCTAAAAATCAGGACAGAGACCACAGAGATAATATCTTCGATTATGGATATATCGGTCAGTTCAAACATTACCCAACAGAATTTTACAGCTATTATGGCAATATGAATAACCCGAATGGTCAATCCAGAAGGTTTGTTGATCAAAACGGTGATACTGTGTATTTAAGAAATTTCTGGGAGCAGACAGGTTTCAGAGATACCGCTATCAGATTCACTCAGGCTGATATCAACAGGGTAAGAGGAAACTATACACAATCACTTTATAATAAATACAACGAATTCGGCGGTCAGATTACAAGTGATGCACAAATTTTACAAGGTTTAGGTTTATTAAACGGTTATAGCCCAAACAATATCTATTCTTTATGGAATACACCGGGTACACCCCTTTCAGGTTATAGCAAATCCCAAAGTGAAAGATATACTTTGTTTGCCATGGGAGAAACGGAAGTGAAAGGTCCGCAGAATGATGCTAAAAAAGCAGCTTCAAGTCATAAATTACAATTTGGATTAACCTACGAGCAATCTGTATCCAGGTCTTATGGTTTGGGCGCTACCAATCTTTGGCGTCTGATGTACCAATACGCCAACAGTCATATTGCTGAATTGGATAAAAATAATCCCATCTTGTCGTATGATCAAAACGGTGTTTTTCAGGATACCATCAGATATAACAGGTTGGTGAATACGTCCAAACAATCACAATTTGACAGGGAGTTCAGAAATAAATTAATCAGTCAAGGTGCAACGGATGTTTATGGCCATAAAATTAATGAGCGCACTTTCCTGGATATCAATGCATACAAACCTTCCGATTTTTCATTGAGCATGTTCAGTGCAGATGAGTTATTGAACAATGGTAGCGGTATTGTTTCTTATAATGGATATGATTATCTAGGTAATAAACTAAGAGGCAAACCAGGTGTTAATGATTTTTTACAAGACAAAAACAAAAGAAGTATCGGCGCTTTCATGCCAATCTATACCGCAGCATGGTTCCAAGACCAGTTCAGTTTTAAAGACCTTGAATTCAGATTGGGATTGCGTGTTGAAAGATATGATGCCAACCAATTGGTATTAAAAGATCCATACTCGCTGTACCCGATTAAACAGGCCGGAGAAGTCACTTCTATCGACGGTAATGAAGTAAAACACCCTTCCAATATTGGCAGCGATTATGCCGTCTACGTGGATGATGTAAAAAATCCGAGAAAAATATTAGGTTACAGAAAAGACAACACATGGTATGATGAGAATGGTACACAATTATCATCTCCTGACCTGATTGCCAACAGAACCAGCAATGGTAAAATAGCACCTTACCTGGTGAATCCAAACCAACAAGAGGTAACAGAAAAATCGTTTAAAGATTATCAGCCAAAAGTGAATATCTTACCGCGTATCTTCTTTAAATTTCCTTTGAATCCTAAGAGTTTGTTTTTTGCAAGTTATGACGTCTTGGCTCAAAGACCTTCCGCCAACTATGCCACCATTGATGATTATGTATTCCTGACTCAAAAGTCAACCAATTCCATTGCAAATCCTGCAATGACCAGCAGAATCACGACGGATTACCAGATTGGTTTTAAACAACAGTTATCACCTTCTACACTGCTGAGTTTGATTTCGTATTACAGGGAAACCAAAAATGATATCTCAGCTTACCAGTTTAACAATGCTTATCCTATCACATATATCAGTTATAATAATCTGGACTTTAGTACAGTTAAAGGTTTGATTATCGATATGGAATATAAAGCACCGAGTAATATCTCTTTAACCGGTAACTATACCTTGCAGTTTGCTGATGGTACCGGTTCCAATATCAATTCTCAAAGGGCTTTGATAGCGAGTAACCAGCCTAATTTAAGGAGTTTGTTCCCATTAGGTGATTTGGATATCCGTCACCAATTAAAAGCAATTTTTAACTGGCAGTTTTTTGATGGAAAAGGGATTACAGCAAAAGAAAAAGTAAAAAGAAAATATCTTGGACCTATTATCGGCAAAACACAGATTTTCTCTAATACCAACTTTAACCTTGTATTCACTGCTGTTTCAGGTTTGCCATATACTGCTACTTCTCAGCCTGTGCAATTGGGTTCTGTAGACAGAGCACCAATTAAAGGTTCTCCTTGGGGTTCACGTTTGCCATGGCAGTTGAATACCAACCTGAACGTTCAGAAAGACATCGCGCTTAACTGGAAAAATAAGGATGGTAAATCAAAAGGAGCTTATTTACAGGTGTATTATTATGTGACCAACCTGTTTAACACAAGAATAGTTTATTCAGTAAACCCATATACCGGTGCAACCGATGATGATGGTTTCTTGAACTCACCTAAAGGTCAGCAGGCTTTGGCCAATCAGTTAAGTGCCGATGCTTATACCTTCTACTACAAGACTGCTGTGAACAGTCCGTTCAATTACCAGACGCCAAGAATGATGTATTTAGGAGCTAAATTATTCTTCAACTAATCCTTATTTCAAAAAATTAAATGTACAATATTATGAAAAGTGTTTATCAAAAAATTGGATTGCTTTCAGCACTTGCGATTTTTACTTTGGTTGCCGCAGAGGCCGCTGAAATAAAAAATCTGACAAGAAGGGGAGCTACCACCAATAGTGGAAAAGACGGCAGTGGTTTGGCAGAATTTGCCAATACCTGTAAAGCGGCATCGCAAAGTGCTGACTTGGATATCAACAACGTGCGCACACGTATCTTAAACGGTGGTGACATGTGGTGGGATTTGAATAATCCAAAATATGAAATACCTAAAGTAACGGATGCCAATAGTGTAAGAAAACATTCATTGTTTGCCGGAGCCTTATGGATAGGTGGACTTGGAAAAGGTGATGGTAACCTGAGAATGGCTGCTATGACCTATCGCCAAAGAGGTAGTGATTTCTGGCCGGGAACTCTGGATAAAAACAATGTGAGTACAGACCCAAGCCGTTGTGAATCATGGGATAAAATGTATAAAGTAACCAGAGAAGAATTGTTGCGTCAACAAGCTTCCGGTAATACCGATATATCTAAAAGTATCCTTGAATGGCCAGCTTATGGCAATCCTTTGACTCCTTATGCGGATAATCAAACAACAGATTTAGCTCCGTTCTTTAACGCAGACAGCGTTCCGGGATATAATCCTTATGCAGGTGATTATCCGGTTCTGGACCCAACCAGGCTAGCAGATAAAAATCTTCCAAAAGATCAACCGGACCAGATGATTTGGTTCGTATACAATGACAGGGGTAATGTGCACTCTGAAACCGGCGGTATCCCTATCGGTTTGGAATTGCAAACCACAGCTTTTGCATTTCAAACAAATGATGAAGTCAATAACATGACTTTTTACCGTACTAAAATTGTTAACAGGGGTTTTGAACAACTGGGTGAAACGTATTTCGGACAATGGGTGGATGCGGATTTGGGTAACTACTCAGATGACTATGTAGGTTGTGACGTAGGCAGAAGCCTTGGATACTGTTACAATGGTGACGATAATGATGAAGGTGTATTAGGATATGGTCCTAATCCGCCAAGTATTGGTGTTGACTTTTTCCAAGGTCCCTTAAAAAAGGATTCTATCGGTCCCGGATATACTGAACTTGGAATGGGTGCTTTTGTGTATTATAATAATGACCAGAATCCTGTAAACGGTAATCCGGATAACGCCATCGACTTTTATAACCTCTTGCAGGGTAAATGGATGAATGGTGTTTGTATGAAATTTGGTGGTAACGGTGTCAACGGAACTGTTTGTACCAAATATATGTTTGACGATGGTACTAACCCTGCTACAGCATCCTATCCAAGATGGACTGAAAAGAGTGCTGGTAACCAGCCGGGCGACAGAAGGTTCATACAATCTGCAGGTCCCTTTGATCTTGAGCCGGGTGTTGTTAATTATGTGACAGTGGGTGTTGTATGGGCAAAAACAACTTCAGGTGGAGCAACCGGTTCATTAGGTCTCTTAAAACTTGCAAGTGATAAAGCTCAGAAATTGTTTAACAATTTATTTGACTTACCTGATGGTCCTGAGCCTCCGGTGGTTGAAAAACAGGAATTAGAAAATGAGATTATCATTAAGTTTCTTGAGACAGATATTCCGGAAAATTATAAAGAAGATGTCAAGAATGAATTAAATCAAAATATCGAATATCGCTTCCAGGGGTATATGGTGTACCAGTTGAAAGACGGTACCGTGTCCAACAGTGAATTAAATGATATTGAAAAAGCAAGACTGATTATACAGTGTGATGTAAAAGACAATGTCACCAATATGATTAATATGGAATATGATCCTGATGTGTCAGCCAATGTGCCTAAACTAAAAGTAGATGGCAAGAATGAAGGTGTTCAGCATTCGTTTTCGGTGACCGAGGATGCTTTTGCTTCTGGTTCAAATAAAACGCTTGTTAACTTTAAAACTTATAATTATTTGGTGATAGCCTACGGTTATCCGGCAAATGACCCATCAAAATTGGAAGATATTCAATTCCTTGCAGGTAGGAATACAAGAAAATTCTCAGCTTATCCTCACAAAACTTCTCCGGAACTAGGAGGTAGTCTGCAACAGTCTGAGTATGGTGACGGACCCATTTTAAAACAATTGTCAGGTCGTGGAAATGGTGGCCAAATGCTGGAGTTCAGCAAAGAAACCATTGACGAGATTTTAAAGAATGGAAAAATTAACGAACCTGTATATTTAGGTGGTCATGGTCCGGTTAAAATTAAAGTTGTTGATCCAATGCTTGTGCCGGATGCGAACTTTGAATTCCAGTTTATCGAACCAGTTGCCGTAAGAGTAAAAGAAAGAGGAACAGGTTTGAATAAATATCAGGATTCTATATCTGCAAAAAGTTACTGGAGACTGATTAATACCACCTCTAATGATACAGTGTACGCTGATGGAACGATTGAAACAAGAATTGAAACAGTTCAGGGTAAAAAATCTTTTGGAAGTAAAGTTATTAAATCTGGCAAAAACCTGAGAGATTGGGGTCTTGCAGTTGAAATTGCTCAACCACCAACACCGGGCAGAAATCCTTATGGAGAACCTTCCAATGGTTTCCTTGCTTATGATGTTAAATTTAATGATGATAACAAACGCTGGTTAACAGCTGTGCCGGATATTGATGGAGACTTTTCTGCATTCAATTGGATACGTTCTGGTACCAGCGGTCTGAATGCCGCTACTTTTGAACCGTATAGCCATGACTTCTATGCAGATTTTGACCCTTCACATACCGGCAATGATTCATATGATCCTTATGAAGTATTCGAAAAAATATGGGATAGAAGAATTGCTCCTTATGCCATGTGCGCAAGAGCAGAAGGACCACATCCAACCAATGGCGCTGTGATTTATGCTCCAGCCTGGAAAGGTTCACAACCTTCTGATAATCCATTGTCTGAACTGGCAAGTATTAAGCTGGTGATTACCCCTGATTGCAGGCTTTGGACTAAATGTATTGTTGTAGAAATGGGAGAAACAGCCACATTGACACAAGGTAATACAGAGAAATTTAATATGCGTGCTCACAATTCAATGAACCCTAAGTTTAACAGCAGCGATGGAAGCTTTATCAAATGGGAAGAAGATGCAAGTGAACAAGGCAGATCATGGTTCCCGGGTTATGCGATCAACTTGGAAACAGGAGAAAGACTGAATCTGATCTTCGGTGAAGATTCATATCTTCCGGCTATTGAAAACGGAAACGACATGATTTGGAATCCTACAAGCAAATACAGTGATGGAACTTACCAGTACTTTGGTGGCAAACACAATATATATGTCATGGGAAGTTATGTCGGTATGGCTACCAGGTTCTATAAAGGCCCTATTTATGATCAGGGAGCTGAATACAAACAATTGCTGACAATTTCAGGAACAGGAACACCAACACTGACAGATAAACGTAAAGTATTCTCTCAGGCGATGTGGGTAATCCCTGCAATGGCTGCTCCGGGTTTTAACCTTAAAAATGGTGTGCCTCCAACAGAGGTATCCATCACCTTGCAAATGCGCAAACCTTATACGAAGAGTGTAATGGGTGATACCAACAGTATTCCTAAATATACATTCTCTACTGAAAGTATCCATAATAATGTGAACAGTGAAACCGGTAAAAAATCAGTAAATCTGATTAATGTGGTACCTAATCCATATTATGCTACATCAGGATATGAATCAAGTGCGATTGACACCAGGGTGAAAATCACCAACCTGCCGACAAAAGCCACCATCTCTATCTATACTTTAAATGGTACATTGGTTAGAAGGATTGAGAAAGATGATCAGGAGACTTTTGTAGACTGGGATTTGAAGAACAATAGCAAAGTGCCTGTTGCGAGTGGTTTCTACATTATCCACGTGGATTGTGGTGACCTTGGAGAAAAGATACTCAAATGGTACGGCGTAATGCGTCAGTTGGACTTAGACACTTATTAATTAAATTTTTGAAACAATCAGTATGAACAAAATATATATATTAACATTGACCTTTGTGTGCTCCGTCTCTCTAAGCGCACAGATAACAGGTCCGGCGCGATCAGGGCAATATGGTTTTACACAGTTATTGGTGAATGGTTGGGCGCAGTCTAGCGGCATGGGTAATGCCAATTCTGCAGGTGTATCGGGTGTAGAAGCCTTTTACCTGAATATAGCAGGACTTGGAAAAATCAATGGCACAGAACTGTCTTTCAGCAGATGTTCATGGTTGGGTGGTACCGGTATCAATATCAATTCGTTTGGTTTTGGACAGAAAGTTGGTGAAGGTGTATTGGGATTAAGCATCACGTCTTTCTCTCTTGGACAGATACCTATCACTACTTATGGACAACCTGATGGTGGAATTGGAACTTACAAACCATCTATCAGTAATATCAATCTTGGATATGCTTATAACTTTAACGAAAAAATATCGGCCGGATTTAATGTGAAGCTTGTCAGCGAATCAACACCTGATGTCAGGGTTGGTGCTATGGCTTTTGATGCAGGTTTGCAGTATGCCGACCTATTGACCAGAAACCCGATTAAATACCGCAATCCTGAAAGAAATCCGGCAGCGCTTAGAGGCAGTGATATCAGATTCGGTGTAAGTATCAAAAACCTTGGAACAGATGCAAAGTATTCCGGTGACGGTCTGGCATTCAAATCAAGGGCAAGTGATGCCAACTACGATAGAACAACCAGTCAGCGCTCTGATAAAACACCTTTACCTTCCCTTATTAATATCGGTGTGGGTCATGATATCAGGTTGGACAGTGATTCAGGTATCTACTGGCACAGATTGACAGTAGCGATGAATTTCACCAGCAATACAGCCATGAGCAATCAGACCAGTCTTGGTTTTGAATATGCTTACAAAGAAATGCTGATGTTGAGGGCTGGATACAACTATGAAAAAGGCGGATTAAAATATGAAACCCGTAACAATGCCTACACAGGCCTGAATCTGGGAGCCACAGTTCAAATACCGGTGTCTAAGGCCAATGCTGAAGGCAGAAGAAATCTTATAGGAGTTGATTATTCATTCAGAAGTACCAGACCTTTCTCTGGCACCCACACCTTTGGTGTAAGAATTAATCTGAATTAATAATAATTTTATTACTAACTTTGCACAAGTGCTTTCGTCATAGAGAGCACTTGTTTTTTTTAAATCAATTATAACTATGAGTGATATCGTATATTTAACCAAAGATGGTTATGAAAATCTGAAAAAGGAGATTGAACAATTGCAAAAAGTTCAAAGGCCGGCCATAAGCGCACAAATCGCTGAGGCAAGAGATAAGGGCGACCTGTCGGAGAACGCTGAATACGACGCAGCTAAAGAAGCTCAGGGCCTGCTTGAAGCCAAGATTGCCAAATTGAATGATATGTTTGCCAAGGCAAGGATTATTGATGAATCTAAACTGGATATCCATAAAGTCAACCTGTTGAGCAAAGTCACGGTTAAAAACCTGAATGCCAACAGAGAAATGGTGTATATGATTGTTTCTGAGAAAGAAGCAGATATGAAACTTGGAAAAATATCCAGTAAATCTGCCATCGGGGCAGGTCTGATCGGCAAATCAAAAGGTGATATTGTAGAAATTACAGTCCCTGCCGGAGTGGTGAAACTCGAGATACTGTCCATCGCACTTTAATTGACTTATGTCTACCATCTTTTCTAAAATTCTCAGCGGGGAGATTCCTTGTTACAAAATTGCTGAAAATGAACATTTCCTTGCCTTTCTTGATGTCAGTCCGGTGAGCAAGGGGCATACACTAGTGATTCCCAAACAGGAAACAGATTATATCTTTGACCTCAACGATAAGGATTTGGCTGATTTGCATATTTTTGCAAAACGTATAGCCATCGCCCTTAAACAAGCGGTGCCTTGCAAAAAAATAGGTATGGCTGTGGTGGGACTGGAAGTGCCACACGCACATATACACCTGATTCCCATGAATCACATAGGTGATTTAAGTTTTACGTCTGAACGCCTTAAATTATCACCGGATGAATTTGTCTCAATTGCAAAAAATATTAGCTCAAACTTCTCCTGATCAACAGGTTGAAAGTGAATTTGAAGGCTTTAATCCCATTTTTTTAAAGGCCGGTAGAAACGTATTTTTTTATATGTAACTAAATTGTTTAAATTGCGTTATAGGTCATAAAATTATTGCCATGAAAGGGACCAACCGATTGATATTGTTTTTTTTGTTTTGCCTTGCGATGAATAAGGCAACAGCACAATTTTATACAATCAGCGGTAAAGTTACCAATTCAGCTTTGGAGCCTCTGGCGTATGCCAGTATTTCCGTTATCGACAATCCTTCTTTAAATACCACGGCCGATGTAAAAGGGACTTACAAATTGAAAATTAATGAAGGCTCTTATGTATTGGTGTTTACCATGTCAGGATTTAAGACGCTTAAACTTCCGGTAACGGTGACGCATGCTGATGTTGTTCAGAACGTCATTCTTGAACCTGAAGAAACAGAAATGCAAGGGGTTAAAATATCAGTAAAAAAGATTGACCGTTCAATTGAGATTATCAGATATGTGATACAAAACAAATACAAATATATGTATGCAGATGCCTATTCTATTGATGCCTATATCAAAGCAACACAGGCAGAGCAAGTGCAGCGAAAGAAAAAAGATACTGGAACTCAGCAGGGTACTCCCAACCTAAATATGGCAGAAATTTATCTCACCGTGCATCATTCTCCTCCTGATAAAATTAAGGAAGAACGCACCGGTGTTACGATTAGAGGAGATAAAGAGGGACTTTTTTATCTCTCTCATACGGAAGGTGAATTTAACTTTTACAAAAATCTAGTGGAAGTGCCTGCACTATGTGAATCACCTGTTTTATCTCCTCTCAGCAACAGTGGAATTATTGCCTATAAATACAAGATGTTGAAAATCTTCTGGGAAGATGGCATCAAATACTATAAAATAAAGGTGCAGCCTGGCATGCTGGGAAATGCATTGGTGTCTGGAGAAATAGTCATCAGAGATAGTTTATGGTGTATCAAGTCGCTCAAACTCAGTTTTCCCAAATACCACATGGCGGAATATGATTATTTTGAAGTGAGCCAGGACTATGAAATTAACGATTCCCAGTATATCTTAAAAAAGCAGGAATTTAATTACAATGCTAGGTACGGAAAAACAAAGAACAGTGGTCGTACCGTTGTGTATTACAGCAATTATATTCCTAAGCAACAGTTCAAGAAAAAGTTTTTCAGCAATGAACTCAGCAGTACCAGCCAAATGGCCTATGAGCGCGACAGCAGTTTCTGGAACACCATACGAAAAGAACCGTTTACAAAAGAAGAACTTAATTTTATCAGGAAAAATGATAGTTTTATTGCCTTAAGCTCCCAAAAACACTGGCAGGACTCTGCAGACAAGGAATACAACAGAATTACGTTTAAAAAATTGTTCTTCACCGGGCAGGGTAATTATAAACGTGCAAATGAAAGGGAATGGTCTTTTAAGCCACTGATATTTTTGTATTTACCTATATATATAGCAGGTCCGAGACTCGATTATTGGGTGTATTATGAACAAACAAATAAAAACAAAAGATCTTTTAATCTTTTTCAGCGTTTAAATTTCGGCTTTAATAATCATGACCTGAAGGGGACTCTGACGGTTTCAAAGCTGTATAACCCCTTTACGAGAGGGTTTGTGACGGCAACGGTTGGAAGTGATTTCGGCATTATTAATCCCTATCAGGCCTGGGTGAGTACGTTTTCAAGAAGCAATTTTTATATTCAGGATTTTGCGTCTTTATTTCACCGCAATGAACTGATTAATGGCCTGTATCTGGGCACCGGTGTGGAGTTTTCAAAACGCCGGTCCATGGCAAGTTATAAGTTTGATGCCCGAGCCGATGGCAACAAAGTATATCCCGATGGCAACACACCTGTAGACTTTCAGCTTTATCAGGCATTGTACGGTTCTGTATCGCTCACCTATATCCCTTTCCAGAAATATATCCGTGAGCCTTATCAAAAACAAATATTGGGATCAACCTGGCCTGAATTTTCAGCGCGGTACAGAAAAGGGCTCAATATTCTTGGCAGCACCATCGACTTTGATTATCTGGAATTTGTTGTTGAACAGGAATTAAAGGTAGGACTTGCCGGCATCAGCAAATACCGCTTGGTTTCCGGTGAGTTTCTCAATACAAAAGACCTGCGCTTAGTAGATTTTAAATATCAAAGAAGGGCAGGACCCATTTTTTTCTCCAATCCACTTTACTCTTTTCAGGGCATTGATTCGACCTATAGCACCATTAAAAGATTTTATGAGGCGCACTATTTTCACCGCTTTAACGGCGCACTCATCAATAAAATTCCATTCCTCAAAAAACTTAATCTGATAGAATGCGCAGGCGCAGGACTTTTATATACGCATGAGAGAAAAATGAAATACGTGGAAGCTTTTGTTGGATTCGAAAAAGTCATAAGATTATGGAAAGACCGTATTAAAGTCGGACTGTTTTACGTCGTTTCGCAGAGTAATATTTCTGCATTTACACCACAACTCAAATTTACAATAGAAACTTACGACAAGGTCAAGAATAGATGGACCTATTAGAACTCAAAGCATTTCTGTTTGCCGTTGATTCTGTTTCTTGGTCTGCCACCTTTTCCAAAACCACTGCCGCCTCTTCCTGCACCAATGGTGACATTATAAGAGAAGGAGAAGAAAAAATATGAATCATTGTCTTTGGGGTCACCTCGGATAGAACCCGGGAAACTAAAGCCTGGAATGTCTGAAATGTTCCTGTCGGCAAGCGAAGCAGCAACCGGTCCTTTGGCTGCAGTCAATAAACTGGCGTCTACATAACGGGTACTGACATCGTCGATATAATCTGTTCTTGTTTTTCTTGAGTTGACTTCTACAGTAATATATTGACGTTTATCCAGAATAAATTTATAACCAAATCCCAATGGGAAACACATGGAAGTGAGATCGTAAGGTTTTTTTCCGGCAATAGCATATTGACCTTCGGTTCCATAATCACGCAATTCATAAACAGTTCCATTGAGTTTAGTCTTAGGGTTAAATTTAAAATAACCGATACCGCCAAAGACATAAAAAATGGTTTTTTTATTGCTTGTTCTGTAAAGACTCACCTCAACAACAGCGTCAGCTTCATAAATACTACTGTAAAAATTCAGGTTTCTACCATGTCTTTCCCTGTTTCTGGTATATTTGTCGTTGCCGGAAACCCTTGCGTACCATAAATTGGTGCGCAGTGCAAAGGTGCGGTTAAAATTTAGTCTCACACCGGTAGTAAACGCATACCTTGTAGATAATAAGTCTAAATCCTGAATGTCATTTGTGCCGAGAAAGGGTTTTCCTCCCAGGTCACCAAGAAAGTGACTGGTAGACCCCCCGACGATAAAATCAATGGATTGAGATTTCGCATTTACTGATACAAGTATGAATAGTAAGATAATGTTTTTTAAATATATACTCTTCATGGTTGATGATTTCTTATGCTGCTGATTTTTAGGTAATTAAACTGAGTATATTTACTCATTGAGTATATTAACTCATTAATTAATAACACCTTATACACAAATATACAAAATGGAATAAATACTTTTAAAATATTCTTAAAATATCTAATAATTATTTGGAACGTATTGGAAATCATCTGTTTATTTTTTGCTTTAACCTAATTTGAATCAAATTTTCAATGTAAAATATTCAATTTTCTGCTGATAAATCACTTTTACAACATCAAAATGTATCAATTTTGCCAGGCTGTAAATGATCCTGTTTTTTTTAATCTTGAGGTGGTCGATTAAATCGTGTATAGTTAGGTTAGTGTTTGATTTGAGCTCATTAAGGATTTCTGATTCAAGAAAGCTATAAGTAGAAATACCTTGTGTGGTTTTGTTCTGTTTTTTTAGTACCTGATAAATAACGGCACTGGCCTGTAAACTTTTATCGTTAACGCGATGGTAAACCCACCATTTGCCATCTTCATTCTTTGCGTAATAGGGTTTATCTGTTCCGGCTTCTATTTTAGCTTCTATCACAGTTTTTTTATCCATCACATGTTCTGTGCATACGACCTTGATTTTTGGCTGGCAATAAGTTTCACCTGCCAGTTCCAGCATATATTTCTCGTCTTCTGAATTGATGCCGCTAATGCTGCCATTATCTCTAACACCTATCAGAAGTATTCCTCCCTTATGATTGGCAAATGCTACCATGGTCTTTGCAATTTTGGAAGCATCGGAGATCGTTTGCTTAAAATCCAGTGTTTCGCTTTCTCCCAATGCTATCAGTCGTTGTATTCTATGCAGCATTTTCATTTTGTGAATTGGTGTTATTCCTGAAATAATATGTCTATTTCTGTCAACAAGCCGGAAAGAAAAATCTGAATGCAAAATTCCACAGGCGGATGATGCGCTTTACATTTTCTTTGCGTAATTGAGCCAGAGAACGAACAAAAATTATTCTTCGGAAACGTATGCAAGATAACTCATCTGCGGAAAATCAAAAACTTCGTTGGCAATTTCAATTAATTGTTCTGCTGTTATTTCATTGATTTTGTGAATAACTTCCTTCAAAGATTCTATTGAATAATCTTGTGCAATGTTTTTCCCCAATAATAGCATCAGGTTCATCCTGTTCTCTTCAGATAATGCAATCTGCCCGTTAAACTGGGTTTTTGCATGGTGCAGCTGTATGGCACTGAGCCTTATTTCCTTCAGTTTTTTTAATTCTTTATGGATTAAGTCGACAGATTTTTTGAGATTCTTTTTTTCTGCGGATAGGTAACAATGGAATAATCCGGTGTCCTTGAATGCAGTATATCCGCTTTCTACATTGTAGGTGTAACCGTGTTTTTCCCTGACGCTCAGATTCAGTCTTGAATTCATGCCCGGACCACCTAGCAGGTTGTTCAATAAAAGCATGGGTAACCGGTTGTCGTGTTCATGGGGGTAACAAATATTGCCGAGTATGGCATGACACTGTATATGATCTGTCTTTTTTGTCTCTGTTTTTGGAGCGTATAATTTAAAAGACGTTCTTTCAGTTTTTGTGAATGAATTGTAAACGCCTGAACAATGCTTTTCGCTCCATTTAATAAATTTTTTGAAGGGGATGTCTGAACTAATGCTTAGAACCACATTCTCCGGATGATAAAAATACGTATGAAAATCCAATAAATCTTTACCGGTAATGCGCTGCAGACTTTCCGGTGTTCCCAGTATATTGGGTGCCAGTGAATGTCCGGCAAAAATCATTTCCTGAAATTCGTCAAATATATTTTCCTCAGGCGTATCCAGATACATATTGATTTCCTCGGCAATAACCTTTTTCTCTTTCTCAAGTTCTTTTTCCGGAAAGGTGGAGTTAAATGTCAGGTCAGCCAGAAGTTCCAATGAACGCTCTGCATATTCATTGATGATTGAAGCGTACAGAACGGTAATTTCCTTGGTTGTGAAGGCATTCATTTCACCACCTACCACTTCCAGTCTGTTGATGATATTAAAGGCATTTCTCTTTTTTGTACCCTTAAATAACATGTGTTCAAAACAATGCGCAGTGCCCGGCAGAAGGCCGTCATCACGCGAGCCCGCATAGATATTAAATCCAATATGTGTAACCGATGTGCCCGGGGCTTGTTTATAAACAATTTTTAGGCCGTTTGACAGGGTGTGTATCTGATAATCTTCCAAATTATAATGGGTGTAATTGGGTAATACTTCTGTTATATTCTTCAATAAGATTCTGCATAATTTGTGAGGCCGGAAGGATACTGCGTATGCTGGCAGATATCTGTCCTATTTCCAGTTCACCTTCACTTAGGTCGCCTTCAAACATGCCCTTTTTTGCTCGTCCCCTTCCTAATAATTCTTTTAATTCTTCAGGGCCGGCTCCGGCTGTCTCGGCAGTCTTTATTTTTTGATAAAAATCGTTTTTTATCAGTCTTACGGGGGTCAACTGTTTTAATGATAGTTCTGTATCCCCGTCTTTCATCTCTGTAATTTTTTTCTTAAAATTGATATGTGCACTGCTTTCTTCACTTGCAGCAAATAAACTCCCTATCTGCACGCCATCTGCACCCAACGCAAGCGCCGCTGCTATGGCCATGCCGCTGCCTATTCCTCCTGCAGCAATCAAAGGCAAATCACAAACTTCCTGTATCAGTGGAATCAGGCACATGGTAGTCGTTTCTTCTCTGCCATTATGCCCTCCTGCTTCAAACCCTTCTGCAACGATGGCATCTACACCTGAGTCTTCACATTTTCTGGCAAATTTGGTATTGGCAACTACATGTACCACTGTCATGCCATGGTCCTTCAGCATCTTTGTCCAGCTTGCAGGATTTCCGGCACTGGTAAAAACAATTTTCACCTTCTCTTCAATTAATACCTTGATGTGTTGGTCAATATCCGGGTATAAAAGTGGTACATTCACGCCAAACGGTTTGTCAGTTGCAGCCTTGCATTTTTGTATGTGTTCCCTCAGTATTTCGGGATACATACTGCCTGCGCCTATCAGTCCAAGTCCGCCGGCATTGCTTACAGCTGAGGCAAGTCTCCAGCCGCTGCACCATATCATTCCGGCCTGTATAATGGGGTATTGTATATGAAAGAGTTGTGTAATCTTATTCAAATGCCTAAGTGTTTAGGATGCAAAATTAAATAAAAAGCACGGTATTCGAGGTGCTGATTTTATTTTTATGCCAAGTCTCTGTCTGAAACCGGCCGCGAGGCACTGCAACGGTTATTTTCCTTTCTGTGAGAGTTTCTGGACGACGTTTGTCTGACTTCTTTCTGCTTTTGTTGACAAAGTAAAAGATATGCACATTTCTGTATTTTGCCACGTGCCCGTTTATTAAAGCCTACTTTCGTGAAAAAAAAATATGGATTTTAAAACGAAAATGATCTTGCTTTGTCATGTCTTGTCATTGGTGTTTAGTTTGTTGCCATCCACATTACAGGCTCAGGTTAAGGAAGATGAAGAAGATATCCCGTATGGCCTGTCCGATGGTGATTTATTTCTGGTTTTTTTAAGAAATAAAGCATTTGTTTATGAAGATTATACCATTGCAAGAACCACTCCTCCGCAGGCCGGGCAAACACAATCCATCGAAGCGAGAGGTGTGAATGAAAAAATCTATACCGGAATTGGAGCTGGATTGGATGTGCGTCTTGCACTCCTATATACTTTCATCCATCAGAACAAATCCAGGTTGCGTATTGCCGATGATTTTGGATTTGGTACTTTTATGTCCTCCAGTCATCTTAAAGTAAAAGATGCCCTTACAAATCAAAAAATAGAACCCGAATACAACGGCCCCAACAGCGCAACCGTTAAACTCGACTGGGGTCTTACGTTTTATTATGGCGTGCAGGTGGTTTACCGGATAAATAATACATTTGATGCCGGTATCAAATGGTTGCCGCTGTTTACAACCGGAAGTTCGAGAATTAAAAATAGCGGCACAACCTATGGTTTGCATCTTAGAGCCAAGAGATTTTATGTTGATTACAGGTTAACACCTTACAAAGTGACAAAGTATTATAAATATGACTATGAAAGCAATGGTGGTAAATTTATAAGTGTTAAATATCTCTTGCCGGAAAAATCTACATTTCACAGCAATGGTTATGTGTTCGCTTCGCTGCAATCATTTACATATCAGTCAAAAGACCTTTACAATAATGGCAATACGTTTACTCCTCAGGGATATGAAAATTACAAACAGGAAAAAAGCCATTATAAACTATTTAAGATTGGAATTGGGTTGATGATTAATTAAGCTTCCTTGTTCTTCCTGAAACAGACTCTTTTCTGGATTGAACCATTGTAATGAACCTTATATTCGCATTCCAAATTGTGTTTTCCGGACTTGTTTTTTTGAAAAAATCAAACATTTTGATGTAGGTTTGTAGCCTTAAATTTTAATCACGGATATGAACCATACCAGTTATTTAGAAGCCAACAAAGACCGTTTCCTGAACGAACTTTTAGATTTATTAAAAATACCTTCTGTCAGTGCCGACAGCAAATACGCCAATGATGTAAAAAAAACAGCGGAATTTGTAGCCGATAAGTTAAAAGCTGCAGGAGCAGAAAACGTCGAAATTTGTCCCACTGCCGGACATCCGATTGTCTATGGCGAAAAATTTGTTGATGCGGGTTTGCCTACTATTCTGGTCTATGGACATTATGATGTACAGCCTGCAGATCCAGTTGAATTATGGCATTCACCACCTTTTGAGCCCGTAATTAAAAAAACAGAAGAACATCCTGAAGGTGCCATTTATGCGCGTGGAGCATGTGATGATAAAGGTCAGATGTACATGCATGTCAAAGCATTTGAAAGCATGATGCAAACCGGCACATTATCTTGCAATGTGAAGTTTATGATAGAAGGAGAGGAAGAAGTAGGTTCTGCCAATCTGGGCACTTTTATCAAAGCCAATAAAGAAAAATTAAAAGCCGATGTGGTGCTGGTAAGTGATACCAGTATGATAGGCAATGATACACCGAGCATTGATGTAGGTTTGAGAGGACTTGCTTATATGGAAGTTGAAGTAGTAGGTCCAAACAGGGATTTGCACAGTGGTGTTTATGGTGGTGCAGTAGCAAATCCGGCCACCATTTTATGCCAGATGATAGCGTCTATGCATGATGAGAATAATCATATTACCATTCCCGGTTTTTATGATGATGTGATTGTGGTAAGTGATGCAGACAGGGCAGAACTGGCTAAGGCACCTTTCGATCAGGAAGTCTATAAAAAGGATCTTGGTATCCAAGAGGTTTGGGGTGAAAAAGGATATTCTTCGGTAGAGAGAACCAGTATCAGACCTACACTTGAAGTGAATGGTATTTGGGGTGGTTATATTGGTGAAGGTTCTAAAACTGTATTGCCTTCAAAAGCCAATGCAAAAATCAGTATGAGACTTGTTCCCGGTCAGAATTCCCATAAGATTTCACAACTGTTTAAATCTCATTTTGAATCGATAGCTCCTGCTTATGTGAAGGTAAAAGTGACAGAAAACCATGGAGGTGAGCCTGTGCTGACACCTACCGATAGTATCGAATACAAGGCAGCAGCCAAAGCCATGGAAACAACCTTTGGAAAAACACCGATTCCAACCAGAGGCGGAGGAAGTATTCCGATTATCGCTTTGTTTGAAGCAGAACTGGGAATTAAATCGGTATTATTCGGATTTGGACTTGATAGTGATGCATTGCATTCTCCTAACGAGAAATATGGCCTGTTTAATTATTACAAAGGCATAGAAACTATTCCGTATTTCTACAAGTTTTATGCAGAAATGAAAAAGCAGGATTAAGTTTGTTAAGGGGTTAAAGCCGCTCATTCTGAGTGGGTCAATCAAAGAGGAAATTGTTGTCATGTTTAAATAATTTTGAAGTGTGAGGATTATTTATTTACTTGCGCTTTATTCAAGAATTATTTTATGAAATCTACAAAATTATTTTTTCTCATGACGATTGTTTCAGGCGTAGTGTTATACGCATGTAAAGACAAAACTACTGATCCTGCACCTTCAACAGACAAATGTGCATCAAAAACACTGACTTTAACCGCTACCATCACCCCTGCAACCAAATGCCTGTCCAATGGCAAATTGGTGATGAGAGCTAAAGGTTCAACAGGGTTTACATTCCAGCTTAATTCCGGCAGTTTTAAGTCAGACTCTACTTTTAGTAATCTGGTGGCAGGTAATTATACCATGACAGCAAAGGATGCAGACGGCTGCACAAAAACTGCTAGTTTTACTGTTGCAGAGACAGGTACTAAAGGATCATTGTATACTTTCGTAGCGTCCATTATCGGCGCCAAATGCAATAACACTTTTTGCCATGCAACAGGGCAGGATGGTGCACCTAAAACAGCGTTGAATACGGATTGTAACATTGTAGCTAGAAAGGAACTGATCAAAACCAAATGTGTTGACGGAACTATGGGTAATCTGGATGCCGGAGAAAAACAAAAGATTCTCGACTGGTATCTCGCAGGTGGTGCTTATACCGATTAATTGCCGGATATGATTTCAGTCTGGTTTGACCAAGATTCCCAAGAGCCTTTTTTAGTATGAGATACCTGCTTGAATTGTCCTTTAACGGCACTAATTATCAGGGCTGGCAAATACAACCCAATGGTGTTACCGTTCAGGAGGTTCTCAATAATGCTATCAGTGTCATAACACGTCAGCAGATTGAAACGGTAGGCTGTGGTCGCACAGATACCGGTGTGCATGCCAAACAATATTTTGCGCATTTTGATTGTGACGCTATTTTGCCGCCCAATTTCAAAAAAAGCCTGAATGGCATTTTGCCCTATGATATTGCTGTGCATCAGGTTACCGCGGTGAGCCCGGAATTTAGTGCGCGTTTTAATGCCGTAGCAAGAACATACGAATATCTGATTACATTTGAGAAAAATCCTTTTCATCATTTGTTTGCCACAAGATGGCATACACAACTTGATCTGGAAGCTATGAATATTGCGAGTTCATCCATTTTAGGAGAGCGCGATTTTTGCAGTTTCAGCAAGGTCAATACCGATGTAAAACATTATACCTGCAATTTGATGTCGGCAAGGTGGTATTACCGCGATGATTTGTTGGTATTTGAAGTGACTGCCAACCGTTTTTTGCGCAATATGGTAAGAGCCATGGTGGGAACGCTGGTGCAGGTTGGTGAAGCAAAAATAGATCAGGCGAAGTTTCTCGAAATATTGGAAAGTAAAGACAGGCGGAATGCCGGAACTTCTGTTCCCGCTCATGGTTTGTACCTTGTGGGTATCGAGTTTTGAACTTACTTTTGCCCTTGTTTTACCTATGAAATTTTTATTTTTGCCTTTATCGTGGTTGTTTGGCTTCATCACGTATCTGAGAAATCTGATGTATGACAGAGGGATATTGGCTTCTTACCATTCCAAACTTAAAACTATTGTTGTGGGGAATCTACAGGTCGGAGGTGCCGGCAAAACACCGCAGACGGCTTATCTATATGATTGCTTGTCGGCCGAGTATAAAACAGCCATTCTGTCAAGGGGTTATGGTCGTAAAACCAGTGGATTAATAGAAGCAGATGAAAATTCCACGGCAGAATCCATAGGTGATGAGCCTTTATGGTATAAGCGGGTGCTAAAACAAGTGAGAGTGGTTGTTTCTGAGAATAGAAAAAATGGTTTAATGTATCTCGAAAAAACGGATACGGAACTTGTACTGTTGGATGATGCTTTTCAGCACCGCGCAATTACAGGTAAAATCAATCTCTTACTCACAGATTATAACACCCCATATTACAGAGATTATCCTTTGCCTTACGGCAGGCTTCGCGAATATCGCACAGGGGATAAAAGAGCAGATATGATCATCGTCAGCAAATGCCCTGAAAATTTGTCTTTGCAGAAGAAGGTAGATATCATTCAAAGTGTTAATCCATACGATCATCAACATGTTTTTTTTACCTCAGTACATCCCGGTAAACCTTATGTTTTAAAAGGGGATAAGGATTTTGGCGATATAAGATACAATCAGTTGATTGTATTGAGCGGTATTGCCAATCCAGATTCATTGATGTCTTTATGTGCCCAGTTTAACCGCGAACTTTTACCCATGCATTTTAAAGATCATCACAAGTATACGGTGCAGGATATCAAAAAGCTATTGACCATGATAGCACCGGATACCCTGGTGATTACAACAGAGAAAGATGCTGTCAAACTGGGAGATAAAAACTTCTTAGAAATATTACCGGAAAATAAGGTCTTTGTTTTACCCATAAAAACGCATTTTTTGTTTCAGGAAGATAAGCGTTTTAAGGATTGTATAAAAGAATTGTTGTAGGGGGCTGAATAAAAGCCTGCACGCAATTTTTTAGTTTTTAATCACCTCACCTTCGCCACTGTCTTCTATTTTGAGAATATTACTCGGCGCTAGGTTATAAAATACATTGCCCACTCCGAACAATCTGATGTCAAGTTCCTCAATGCCATTCACATGACTATCCATGCGGCTGTAACTGGTGAAATAACATTTTTTTGCCTTGAGGTTTCTTGTATCGACGAAGCTGATATCATCTGCGCTGCCTGAGAAAAGAAAACATGAACCACTAAGGGCTACGCCTCCTGTATTGCCACAATTTACAAAGATATAATTGCCTTTGATGTTCAGATTTGCATCTTCTAATCCTGCATGATTCACCTCCAGAATACCGCTTTGAAAAATGGTATCTCTGCAGCTAAACTTGGCAGAACCGTTAATTTGTAATTTATCGATATGTCTGAAATAAATCACGACGGTTTGTCTGACTTTGAGTTTTCTGATCCAGTTAAATTTATTTTTATTTTTAATGATTAATTCACCGTTGTTGACTTCAGTCGTATATCCATCAATCACATGGTCTCCGGCTGTTATTTCTATCAAGCCTTCCTGAGCAGAATCCTGTACAAGGATAATATCAAATTTTTCGCCAGCGGTAATTTTATTAAAGCTTTCCACTTGTCTTTTGACTGTTGTATCTGTGCCATAAGAGCTCAGCAAATCATCCGCATGACTGCATCCAATAAGGACTAATATGGATAATATCATCAATGTTCTCATTTGCCTCTTAAAAATTTATCGCTAAACCTGTAACCCGCTCCCCAATAGAAATAATCCGCTACTGCCATATGAGATTTTAAACGCGTTTGCAGCACCACACCGCGATTAAAGAAATAGTTAAAACCGATGGCAAAATACACCCTTTTTTTGTATTGGCTTGGTCGGTAAATATAAGTGCCAAGATCTGTCACAATCGCCAGTCTTCCAAACATAAATTCATGTCCGGCCTTAAGGGCTATTTCTGTCATTTTTGCCAGCTTTACATGTTGAAGCGTGGATGGCTGGAACAGGCTGTAGGGATATGTTTTGTCAAAAAATACCTCAGGACCGATTCTCCAGTTTCTGTTTTGATTGTGTTTAAAATAATACAAAAGACTGGTGCTGAAAATATTAAATCTTCGGGTGTCAGCAACAGCGATTTCCTTGTTGGCATAGGCTGCTAGAATTTCAAATCCATTTTCTGGAAACAGGTGCGGAAGCGGTTTTGAATGTGTGTCTTCCAGTATTTTTATTTTTCTGCAAATACCAATATTCAGATGCATGATATTGATGCCCAGGTTCGGCCGTTTGAAATTGCCATTGCTGTAATGGGTAATGCCTGTGCCAAGTGTCAGAGCGGTTTTAGATGTAAGGTCAAAATAAGCCTTATACATCACCTGCATATTGCCGTTCAAATGTGAGCCAATAGCCTTGTTTTTTTTATTGGTATGGATATCGTAGGGTTTGGTGAGATAACCTATTCCCGAGCCAAAACGCAAAGTGCTCTGAAAATGTTTTCTTTTGCGAAGATTGGTTTCCACATGGATATGCCAAGCATAGATATCGCCATTGAGTTGAGGATTGCCGAGATTAAAGTAAGAAATACCCGTTCCCCACCTCATATGTCTGTAACCCGAATCGGCTTGTTTCCAACCTGTAAAATTACTACTGTAAATGAGCTCAAAACCAAACGTATGCGCTTCCATATTGGCCATATATTCCCGGTGAGCAATGAGAAAACCCGGAAAAAAATTAAACTGATAACCCTTGTAATTCTGTGATTTTGAGACCAGAGAAATCAAAGATAAAAAGATAAGGACAAACGATTTCAAAACGCTGCAAAACTAACAGAAAACGTATTAATTTGTAATTTTAAGGTCATAATTTTTTTTTCGAAGCAATTTTTTTTAATGAACTTCGTTATATTCGCAGTTCAAAAACCTGAAAAGCCTATAGAAAAGACGCCTACACAATCAACTTTTAGTGAATTTTTTTAGTATTTTTTATTTGTAGTGAAATCATTGCGTCATCATAGCAGGCTTTGGTCGAGGGGATTTATTTGGCTGTTTTTTCTTGCCTTAAGTTTGCCTTTATTTAGTGTTTCCAATACTTTGGTCAAATGGATGGGTGTTCCTTTCATTGACGAGAATGTGAAGGATAATCTAACGCGTGAAGAAGAAGTTAAAACAATCAAAGTAAAAAGTAAAAGACAAGTTAAACCTTCATTTCCTGATGGTATCGATGCGGATACCAGTAAAACCAATCCTTCCGATTCCGGTAAAAAAGATTTAATCTATCCCGTAAAAGACAATAAAGGCAGGGATAATCCGGGATACAAAAATAATATTGATCTGAATGACCCTTCGGTTAAAACCGTAGTTGAATATAATTCAACCACCAAGATGTACGAAGAGTACAAAGAAGTAGCGGGAAAAAGAACATTGTTGCGCAGTATGACCCGTGAAGAATACATGGAAGAAAGCGCAAAGGAAGAACGCAAAAAGTATTTTGACCAGCGCTCAAAAAGTAATGCCGGCCAGAGTGGATTTAACAACAATAAATCTCCTTCTTTAATCAAGACGCCGGAAGTATTGGATAAATTATTCAGGGGCGGTCTTGTAGATATTCAGCCAAGCGGATCTGCTGAACTTACATTTGGCGGGATATTTAATACCGTAAGAAATCCTCAGTTCAGCGCAAGACAGCAAAGAACAGGTCAGTTTGATTTTGACCAGAAAATACAATTAAACGTCAATGGAAAGATAGGGAATGCTTTAAATCTTGGAATCAAATATGATACGGATGCGACCTTTGATTTTGACAATCAGACGAAATTGGATTGGGTGGGTAAAGACGACCAGATGCTTAAAAAAATAGAACTGGGTAATGTCAGTTTGCCTTTGAATGGCAGCTTAATTCAAGCCGGTCAGTCACTTTTTGGTATCAAGACTGCGTGGCAGTTTGGCAAATTAAAAATGACAGTGATTGCTACTCAGAACAAGGGTCAGAGGACAGAAACAACGGTAAACGGAGGTGCACAAATCACCAACTTTAACATACAGGCACACAACTACGATCAAAACAGACACTTTTTTCTCTCACAGTATTTTAAGGACCAGTTTGACGGCGCAATGGCCAATCTGCCGCTTGTAATCTCAAGTCTTGTGATTAACAGGGTGGAAGTGTGGGTGACCAACAGGTCGGGAAGTTTTGATACGCCAAGAGATGTATTAACACTAATGGATCTTGGAGAAACGACCCCCCATAATGTCTCACTTGTAAATGGTAATGTGGATCCAAGAACAAATAATGTCGCGAATTCACTCTACACGGATATTACTACAGGGCCGGGAGCCAACCTTATCAGGCAGTCTAAAACATGTATTGATGCGATGAATCAATACATGCCGAAATTGACTCAGGGTCTGGATTATGAATTATTGACCTATGCAAAACAACTCACCGAAAATGACTTTACACTGAATCAGAAACTCGGTTATATATCACTGAATTCAGCATTAAATAACGATGAATTATTAGCTGTTGCTTTTGAATATACTTACAACGGCGTCATTTATAAGGTGGGAGAATTTTCCTCTGAAGTCAGCAGCACCAGAGATGACAGCAAGGTCTTGTTTTTAAAAATGCTTAAAAACAATATTATCAGAACTAAATTGCCGATGTGGGAATTGATGATGAAAAACATCTATTCACTCGGATCTTTTAATATCAATGCTTCTGACTTAAACCTGAATGTGATTTATAATGATGACCCTTCAGGAGCTGACTTGAATTACATGCCGGTCAACAATGTGCCTGGATTAAGCGGTGGTATTCCACTTATCAGGGTGCTGAACATGGATAAAATCAACAGACAGAGTGAAAGTAAACCTGATGGTGTATTTGATGCCATTGAGGATGTGACTTTTCAATCCAGAAACGGCCGTATTATTTTCCCGGTAAGAGAGCCATTCGGCAACTTTTTGCGCAGTAAATTTAATGGGGATCCAAGTGCCAATAAATATATTTTTGATGCGCTTTACGACAGTACCAAATGGCTTGCTGAACAGGATGTGGCGCATAATAAGTTTTTCCTGAAGGGCAGTTATAAAGGCACCAGCAGTAATGAGATTTCCCTGAATGCTTTAAATGTACCGCAGGGTTCGGTGGTTGTAACTGCCAATGGGACAAAGCTGACGGAAAACGTCGATTTTATAGTAGATTATAATGCCGGTAAGGTAACGATTATTAATCAGGGTATTTTGCAATCCGGTGCTGTGATTAAGGTATCTGCGGAAAGCAACAGTATGTTTAATATACAGCAAAAGACATTGCTGGGTGCGAGATTTGACTATACTGCCAGTAAAAAACTTTTATTAGGCGGTACGCTGCTGCACATGTACGAGAGGGCATTAACACCTAAAACAAATATTGGTGATGAACCATTACTGAATACCATCATAGGTTTGGATGGAAGTTATGCAACACCTTCATTGTTTCTGACCAAACTTGTAGATAAACTTCCCTTTATACAAACCAAAGCAGAAAGTAGGTTCAATGCTCAGGGTGAATATGCGCGGATTTTTCCGGGTATGGCCAGAGGGCAAAATAAAACCAGGGGCGTCAGTTATCTGGATGATTTTGAAGGAGCCGAAACGACCTTTGATTTAAGATTAGTGTCCAGTTGGAAACTGGCCAGTCTGCCGCAAAATCAGCCCTTGTTATTCCCGGAATGGAACCTGGCTTTATCCGACAAAAAGCCTTGGGGTTATCATAGAGCCAGACTTTCCTGGTACAATATTGATCCTACATTTTATAGAAAAGACCAATACACACCGGGACATATCGCCAATGATGTGCAGATGCAGAGTAATCACTATATGCGTGAAGTGTCGGTCAACGAGGTATTCCCTAACAGGCAGATTCAACAGGGAGCGCCAAATATTTTACCTACGCTCGACCTTGCATTCTTCCCAAGAGAAAGAGGACAATATAATTACAATGCCAGTTCCGATTTTACTCCTGATGGATACTTCAATAAATCAGTGCAAACCTGGGGTGGTATCATGAGACGTATCGAAAGCAATGACTTTGAGGCGGCTAATATTGATTATATCGAGATATGGATGATGGATCCGTTTGTCTACAATCAAACCGGCGACAATAAAGGTAAACTTTATATTGATTTGGGAAATATCAGCGAAGATATTTTGCCGGACAGAAGAAAGACCTTTGAAAATGGATTTAATCCTCAGGGAGAGTTAGGCGATTTAGATACGTCTTCATTTGGCAGAGTTCCACTTTTGCCTCAGTTAAACAGTGCATTCGATAATACACCGGCCTCCAGACCGTTTCAGGATTTAGGTCTTGATGGTTTGAATGATGAGGATGAAAGAACATTTTTTGATTCAACTTATTTAAGGGAATTAAAAACAAATTTTGGGGTCACGTCTAATATTTATCAGAAAGCCTTGGCAGATCCTTCAAACGACAATTACCTGCATACTAGAAAACCTGAATATGATGCAGCTTTAGCCTCTGTTGTCAGCAGATACAAGCGTTATAACAGTCTTCAGGGTAATTCAACACTGGATAAGCTGGCAGACGGAACACCCGAAGCGGCAACAACAGTGCCTGATAATGAAGATATCAATAGTGACTTCACGATGAACCAGACAGAAGATTATTTTAATTATGAAATTAGTCTGAGTCCTGAGGATATAGAAATAGGAAAAGGATTTGTGACGGATATATCGGAAGTCAATAAACTGCTGAAAAATGGAAAAACGGAGAAAATTCGTTGGATACAGTTGAAGGTTCCAGTGAAACAATATTCTAAAACAGTAGGAAACATCTCAGACTTTAAGTCCATACGTTTTATGCGTATGTACATGAAAGGATTTACAGACAGTACCATTCTGCGTTTTGCACAATTACAACTGGTAAGGGCAGACTGGAGAAGATATTTAAATTCTCTGAATACAGCAGGAGCGGTAGTTCCACTAGACCCTACCGATAATACGACATTTGTTGTTTCTACTGTAAATATTGAAGAAAACGGAAAACGTTCGCCGGTAAGGTATGTAGAACCTCCGGGAATTGACCGTGTAAGGGATCCTGCATCTCAGAATGTTGTGCAACAAAATGAACAGTCTTTATCACTCAGGGTGTGTAACCTGAAAGGTGGTGATTCAAGAGCAGCCTATAAAACGACTACTTTTGATATCAGGAATTACAAGTTTATGAAGATGTTTGTGCATGCTGAAGGCAGCGACCTCAAAGATGGTGATATCTCAGCATTTATAAGAATCGGAACAGATTTGGTGGGCAATTATTATGAATATGAAATTCCGTTGAACATTACGCCCGACGGCACTTATCTGGCAACAGGCATCTGGAAAGCAGAAAATCAATTTGATTTTGCATTGGCAGATTTATTTACATCAAAGACTAAACGGAGCGAAAGCAATGTTCCGCTCAACAGGCCATTCTTTTATTACAATGAGAAAGGACATAAAATTTCAGTACTTGGTTTACCCGATTTAAGTAATATCCGGGTCATCATGTTGGGCATCAGGAATAATACAGATAATCCAAAATGCGGAGAGGTATGGTTCAATGAACTCAGAGTGACCGATATTACCAATAAGGGCGGTTGGGCTGCTACCGGAAGATTAGTGGCACAAATGGCTGACTTTGCTACCTTGTCTGCATCCGGAAATATATCAACCATTGGATTTGGTGGAATTGATAAGCGCCTGAATGAAAGAAGTCTGAGCAATAATTATCAGTTCGATTTGTCTTCCAGTTTTGAGCTCGGTAAGTTTTTCCCTCAAAAAGCCGGTGTGAATATTCCAATGTTTATTGGTTATAGCGGAACCATTATCAGACCTAAATTTAATCCTCTGAATCCCGATATAGAACTCAAGGATGCTGTGGCACGTCTGCCGGATGATCAGAAAAAATCAACACTACGAGCCGCAGAAGATTATAATTCGAGGTATAGTGTCAACTTTACCAATGTCAGGAAAAATGCAACAGGAAGTGGCAAGATTATGCCATGGAGTATCTCCAATTTTAATCTGACATATTCATATATACGTTTACAGAAACGCAATATTCAGATTGAAGATTATTTTAGCAAAACCTACCATGGAAGTATCGGTTATATGTATAGCCCTAAGTCAAAACCATGGGAACCATTTAAGTTTATCAAGAGTAAACGATTGGCTATTCTGAGAGATTTTAATATCCGTGCTTTACCTCAGAACATCTCCATTCGTTATGATATCGACAGGTATTATTCTGAGACACTGAATAGAAATAATGATTTGTTCAAACAGTTTACTCCGCGTTTATATGACAAGAATTTCACCATGCAAAGGGTGTATAATGTCAATTACCCGATTACCAAAAACCTGAAATTGGATTATTCGGCCACAGTCAATGCGAGAGTTCAGGAGCCATTCGGCGAGTTGAATACACCAGAAAAAAGAGATTCTGTAAGAAAAGATTTTTGGGCACTTGGACGTATGAGAGATTTTAATCAGATAGCCAATTTTAATTACACCGTGCCATTTGATAAAGTAGGTTTCCTGAACTGGATTACAACCACTGTAAGATATGGTGCAAATTACGGTTGGACTCAGGCTCCTCCTTCTTTCAGTACTTTGGGAAATAACATTCAAAACAGCCGTGAAATTGCCATCAATACGCAATTGAATATGGTGAACTTGTATAATAAGATTCCGTTGTTGAAACGCATCAATCAAGGCGTGTCAAAAAAACCGGTGACACCGGAAAACAATAGTGGTTCTGCGGCCACCTCAAAGAGCAAAAAAGATAAACCTTCACTTGGCACAGGCCTTTTAAGGGGTATCATGATGTTGAGAAATGTGAGTGTCAATTATACCATGAGAGATGGTATCATGCTGCCGGGCTTTATACATCAGATTGATTATTTTGGACAGAATTTTGCACAGAATGCTCCTGGACTTCCTTTTATTTTAGGCAGCCAGAAAAGCTCTATCAGGTATGATCTGGCTAAACAAGGCGCATTGAGTAATGACCCAAGACTTAATAATTTCTATTCGGAAAACAGCAGTAAAAATATTACCGGCAATGCTACAGTGGAACCTCTAAAAGATTTCAGAATACAGCTGAATTTTACTCTGTCCCGCAGCAGTAGTATGCAGGCACTCTTTGTTTATGATCCGGCGAAAGACGATTGGAGAGATTTTTCAGTGCGCGAAACCGGTAATTTTACCATGTCGGGAGTCTTTATTCGCACAGCGAATGAAAGTGTAAGTGCAAAAAATGACTGGAGAAGTGCTAACTATGATAATTTTGAAAACTTTAGATATGTCATTTCTCAAAGGCAGTCTTCGGAAGATAACAGGGTCACCAATAAAGGTATTGATAACACCAATGGCGGTAAATATTATTATGGATATGGCGCCAAGGCGCAAAACACATTGATACCTGCGTTTGTTGCGGCTTATACAGGAGCTAATCAATCCAAAGTATCCTTGAGTCCTTTTAGAAATATTCCGCTACCTAACTGGACGGTCAATTATAATGGACTGAGTAAAATTAAAGCCATCGGTAAAATATTTACCAATATCACCATACAACATCGCTACATCGGAACTTATAACGTAGGTGGTTATACCAGCAACCTGTTTTATAAACCGGATACTACGCCGACACCGGGAACTGATTTGGTGAGTAAATATAACATTACCACAGTGACCATCAATGAGAGGTTTAATCCATTGATAGGAGTTGATGTTACAACAAAATCAGGTGTTACAGGAGGATTTAAAATTAACCGTTCCCGCAATGTTTCCTTATTTGTTCCCAATGCCAACGTCAATGAAATGAATCAGAAAGAATTCTCATTTAACTTAGGTTACAGGACTAGCGGAGTGAAACTTCCGTTGAAAATAAATGGTAAAAAACTATACCTGGCGAATGATTTATTGATGGATCTGAGAATTGGTATTCAGAATAATTATACCATTATCAGAACGGTCGACTTAAATACAAACACAGTGGCCAGTGGTCAACGCGTTGTATCTATTCAGCCTAATATCAATTACATGATTAACAACAATATCAATTTAACCATGTTCTATGACAGGAGGGCTTCCAAACCACATGCTTCTAATGCTTTCCCGACGGCCTTGACAACCTTTGGATTTAAATTGAGATACACGATTCAGTAAAGGATTTTCTCACATGCTGGTATTGTCATTTGTTTGATTTGAGCAAACAGGTTTTTTTGTCATGAACAAAACTTAATCTGTTAATTTTTTATAGGTTTACACAGCTTTTGTAAAAAAATATTTGAAAAGAATGTTTTTATTGTACATTCGCCCATACAATACAAATATTACAGAAATCTATATGAAATTTATTTCTCTACCTTGTTCAATAAACAACGCTACATGCGTGTTGCTAGTGTTTTTTTGTTTCTTCACAACAGGGCTGCACTCGCAGAGCAAAACGCTTGGACTTACCCAGAAGTTGAATGGTAATGATGAAAACGGGTATATACTTTTTACCCCCATATCAACGGATACCACCTTTCTTCTGAATAAATGCGGGCAGAGAATTCACTCCTGGAGAAGCCAATATACACCTGGTTTGTCCGTCTATTTAAAGCCTAATGGTAATTTATTAAAGACTGGTACCTATACGGATACTGTATTCGGTTTTGCAGGGGGAAGGGGAGGTATCATAGAAGAGTTTGATTGGGACAATAACCTTGTATGGCGTTATAAGATTTTTAACGATTCCTTGTGTCAGCATCACGACATTAAATTATTGCCCAATGGCAATGTGTTGGTTCTGACCTGGCATTCTATTACTAAGAATAAGGCGATGAATTTAGGTAGAAATTCTGCCAATTTTTTAAGTACACAGACAGATTTGTGGGGTGAGAGAATCATAGAACTGAAACCTATTGGAAAAGACAGTGCGGAAGTGGTTTGGCAATGGGATTTATTTGACCATATCGTACAAGACAAGGATACAACTTTGCCCAATTACGGTGTGATTAACATGCACCCTGAATTACTGAATATCAACTATGCTTTGAATCTCAAAACCAATGATTGGATACATGCCAATAGTCTGGATTATAATGAAGAGCTCGATCAGATTGTGATCAGTTGCCATAACATCTCTGAAATATGGATTATAGACCATAGCACAACGATTTCAGAATCGAAAACGCATTTGGGCGGAAAATTTAACAAGGGCGGTGACTTTTTATACCGATGGGGAAATCCTGAGGCCTATAATATGGGCACAACCAAGGACAGGAAATTATTCAGACAACACAATGCACACTGGATACCCAAGGGATTGAAAGATTCTGGTTCTATCATGTTGTTTAATAATGGTTGGAATAGGGATACAGCCTACTCAACTGTAGAAGTCATCAAGACGCCTATATTATCAAATGGGTCTTACATCAGTAATTTACCCTATGGTCCATTTAAACAAAGTTGGATATATAAAGACTCCATACCTACAAGATTTTATTCTCAGATTATCTCAGGAGCACAAAGATTACCCAACGGTAACACTTTAATCTGCAGCGGTGTTCAAGGTCGGTTTTTTGAAGTAACACCTTCCGGTAAAACGGTTTGGGAATATAAAAACCCAATTTTTCCGAGTGGTGCACAAATGGATGGACAAAAACCACAGAATAATCAAGTGTTCAGATGTGAATATTATCCAAAGAGTTTTGCCGCATTTAAGAACAGAACACTTAACTCGACAGGTCCGCTGGAAAAAAGCCCATATCCATATTCCTGTATCTATGAAAATATACCACCAAAAATTGTATCGTTTTCACCTAAAAAGAATGATACAGCCATAGCTACAAATAAAATATTAAGCCTGACCTTGGATGAAGCCGTGATTAAAAAAGAAGGGAATATCAACATATTTCAGAATGGTGCGCTGCTTGAATCTATTTCAGTACACAGTGATATGGTGAAAATTAATAACAAGGTTGTTAATATTGAACATTTTAAACCGTTTGCTGTTAATGCAAAAATTGCAGTCTCTATGCCCGCCAATAGTTTCAGGGATTCTTCCAATAACTTGTTAAATCAATCTATTGATACGGCCGATTGGTTTTTTTACACCATAAAAGCCGCTCCGAAAATTTTGACTCTTTCTCCTGCTCATCAGACCTTAAATGTGAAAGCAGATACTAAACTTGAAATCGTGTTTTCTGAACCCATGATCAAAGCGAGCGGAAACATTTCAATCTATGAGAATGGAACCTTAAAAGAAGCTATACCTGTAGGCAATAACCGCGTGGACTTGCAGGGAGATAAGGTCATTATTTCGCCTTCTGTGCCATTTAGTGCCAATACCTTGGTGATTGTCAGCATGGATTCATGTTTTATAGATTCTGCAGGCATTAAAACCAGTCCTGTTGTGTATGGCAACTGGTATTTCAGAACATTGGCATTACCTGCAATGGTGGCTCTTTCACCTGCTCTGAATGCATTTGATGTGACTACCGATCAGGTCTTAAGTGTTGAGTTTAACCGCGATTTATCCACCGTGAATAACAACGATATCAGGATTTATGCAAATAATGTGTTGTTTGAGACCATTCCGGTAAATGATGCCAGAGTAAGTATCAGCGGTAAAATTTTGTCTATAGATCCTTTGAAAACCTATGGTTTTGCATCCAGAATCTCAGTAATGTTACCGGGAAATACCTTAAGGGATACCTTTGGTCTTTTCTTTAGTGGAACAGATACTTCTGCATGGCATTTTAAAACCTCAGCCAAATCATCCATTCATCAGATGCCAGGTAAAGCTTGGGTCAATGCTTATCCGAACCCTAATCAAGGAAAGTTCACGCTAACAACGAATCAGGAGCTTACACAACTTGAATTATTTGATTTTACAGGCAAGCGTTTGCACTTTGTATACCATATTTCGGCAGATAATCAATATGAAATTGAGTCGGGTGAGATAAGTCCCGGTCATTATGTATTGTTGTTGAATGGTGTGTATTCAATGGTGATTCAAATAACTGAGTGATGATAGAATTACTTAGGATTTATCAATACACAATGTCATAAGCATTGAGATACTTATAAGTCGTTTTTAATTTCAGTGCTTTCACAGCAGGTCTCACTTTATTGGTAAAATTGCTGTCATTGCTGATAAGGTAAGCCGGTCTTGAACCGTTAATGATATGACTGATTCTTTCGTTGTCATGGTCGCTTGAAAAACGATGTCCTCGCAGATTCAGCAGGTATAAAATATTGTTAGGTGCATTGTCATTGCCCGCCACTACGCATGCATCCCTGTTGATGCCCAAAGCCTTTAGCTGTAATCCGAAAACTCTGTAATCTTTTGCATTAAGATGTGATTGTTCCCAATAATTACCCGGCGTATAACGCTCTTCAAGATTGGTGGTGCCGAGCATAAACTGCTGTTTGCCGGCCAGGCATATCAATATAAAGGCAGAAATTTTTACCCACCAGAATTTGGGTTGAATAGAAGCAGAGGCTTCGGCAAGGGCAATCCATGAAAGTATAAAAGACGGAAACAGGCAAATGACATAATAATCGTGGTATTTGAACTGCTCTATCATGATACATAAAAAGGCAGTAGAGCCAATAAAGTTGATAACAGAAATGAACCAAACCTGAGGTGAAATAAATTTTTTAAGGGCAATTACCACAAAAAACAATAGCATGAGGATATAAATCATCGGTTCAGAGAAGGTTTGCGGGGGCCAGTTGGCGAGATAGACATGCCAGGCATTCTGATAGGCTTCCATATTCTCAGAGTGCGGAATACTCATCATAAAATACTGGCTATTGTGTGTCTGTGACAGGTGTCTGCTCCACAAGAACCAGGCTACAGGTATCAGCATGCTGCAGATAAGTGTGATGCTGAGTTTTTTTCTGTCGAGCAAATTGATTTTAAATATGCTAATGTGGGAGAATATAAGAACGGCCAGCATCGTCATCCATTGTATCAATGAGGTGGTTTTGCTGGCAATACCAATACTAAGGCACAGTATCATCAGTAATTGATATCCCGATGATTTTAGAGGTGGATGATACGTATGGGCAATGTGGATTTTAAAAAAGAGATACCAGGCTATCAGCATCAGGCCCAGCGATGTGATGTCGGGTAAAAAATTGGCGCTGTAGAACAGAATCACCGGACTCGCATTGATGAAAAAAACAAGGATAAATGAAGTGATGACATGCAGATACAACCTGAACAATAAAAAAACTGCATACATGCCCAGACTGATGAATAGATACGACAACAACCTGAACCAATATTCATGAAAACCCAGCAACTTGTAAAGCAGCGCCGCCAGATAATTTGTAAAGGGCAGCTCGCAGGAAACAATACCATCTGTGCAGCGGTCTTCGTTGACTTCCGGATGGAAAAAATCAAAACCATTCTCATAATAGTTTTGTGCCAATGAAGCTCTGTCGCATTGTGCACTCTGATGCACACCCATGGGAGCTTCGTTCAGATGTTGAAAAACACCGGCGGCATAACCAAATACAATCCAAACAAACAGAAATGTCAGGAATGATATCAGGTTTTTTTTGATCAAATTATTTTTTAGCTGAAGCAATTGGCACCCTGGTTTCGCTGATTTTGCGAATTCCACCATATACATTTTTTACCAGCGAGAACCCGTTTTTTCTCAGGATGCTGGAAGCCATCATACTGCTGTAACCACCACTGCAATAGAGGTAAACAGGTTTGTCTTTGCTGAGTTTGTCGAGATTATTTTCCAATTCATGCACCGGAATATTGACCGCGTCGATCACATGGCCTTCTTCATATTTTTCGGGTGTTCTCACATCAATCACCGTTTCCTCCTTAAAATTGATGTCCAGTTCAAACTCTTCGGGAGTTATACTAATCACCATATCGTAAGGCAGTCCGGCGTTGAGGTATGATTCATAGCCATTTTCAAGAAAAACGAGTTGGGTATATCCGAGTTTTTCAATTCTTTCTTTGGCTTCTTCATTTTTATCAGAGACAATCAACAGTTCTTCGTTTTTGTCTTTTAACAAGAGCTCAAAACGTTCTTCAAAGGGACCATTCAGGCCGATATTGATACTTTTAGGGATAAAACCTCTTTCAAAAATATCCGGAACCCTGACATCCACAATGGTTTTGTTTTTGCTGTCAGCGGGTGTTATAAAATTCATTGGGCAAATATACACAGATAAATTTTGCGGAAAAACAAACTTGCCTTTCATTGTTTGAAAAAAAAAGACGTATTTTGCACCTCCATTTTTGGAGAGTTGTCCGAGTGGCTTAAGGAGCACGCTTGGAAAGCGTGTATATCGCAAGGTATCGAGAGTTCGAATCTCTCACTCTCCGCGAATTAACCCAACTATCTTAATATTAGATAGTTGGGTTTTTTGTTTCTCAATAAATGTCTACTTTTTGTCTACTTTTTGTCTGACTTTTTCCGAGATAAGTAGTTAAATACTAAATCCTTTTTCTCGAATCTCATTTAGCGTTTCTGCTAGTTTTGCAAATAACTCAACTAAATCCTTTGCCTCGACAACCTGCGCCCCGTAAGTACTGCCATTATTAAAACTGATAGTAGCCCTGCATATATATCTATCTGTATATGTGGTTACATTCATTATTTTATCAATGAAAAATGGGTCTTTCAGAACATTGGTTTGAACCTCGTGAAGTTCTGCAAGTGTTACCTCCATAGATTAGAATTCAAATAGTTGGTTCTTGCCGTCATGGTGGTAGACATTTTTACCGTCAATCTTAATCATGCAGTTAAAATCAGTACTATCTCCGATTATGTCAACTCTATATTTATATCCACCATACGCCATAAATGTGCTGACAGCATTTTCTTTTGCCATTGCGCCACCACCATCGCTATCCGTTGGCCCTCCATCTCCGTGAAACGAATATCGATAAGCACAATTACTTCCAATAATTTCAACTTTACGATCCTGTGGCTCTTTTTTGCACCCGGCAATCAGCAGAATGCAAATGATAATTAATTTTGTGTATTTCATTATTTTAGTAGTTTTAGTTTTTCTATTTCAAGTTCTATTTTTTGGAGCGAATCTTCCAAATCTCCAACATGCGGGTAAAATGCCGAATATGTTTTAAGCCAAACGCTATCATAATATTCATCTTTGCCATTGCTGCTATCATAGTATTTTTCTGGCAACACCCTGTTTATTTGTCGTTTTGCAGAATCACTTAAATACTTCAATTCGCTTTCGATATTTGTTTTAGATAGTAACAATGACTCCATCAACTCTCTGTCTTTTTCAGCTTGTGATTGGCATGAAAACAAAAGCCAAAGTATTAAAAAGGTTAGATATTTCATTATTAAAAAAAGTTTAGCATGCAGTCAAGAAAAGTTTTATACATAATCTGATTTTCTTTAGGTATTTCAGTATCAAAAACATAAAGTCTAAAATCAGTTATGGGATTTTTATATATTTTATAAATTTGTTTTCGAGTAACTATAAGTAATGCCGAATACTTATACCCATAATCATCTACAGAAGTTTTTATTTCAGCGCTTGGGAATGATATTTTACTACTATCCGACAATAGCAACGTAACACCATCCCCAATAGCCAAAGTTACGCCATAAGAGGTTAAATGAATAAAATATGTAGTATCTGTTTTGTCGATATGCTTTACAAATATTATCCGCCTGTCTGTTGGGGATGAATGTTTTTTGGAGCCATCAAATTTATCAACTTTAGTAGATACATCACCACAGTCAGGCACCTGAGAAATTATGACATTTGTTGTTAAAAATGCCATAATGAATAATAATTTCATATAGTTTAGTTTTTGCAAATATAATTAAATATCTATTATTCCACCTCTGACACGATAAACTGCGCTTACAAGCCTTGTGCTGACCTCTTGGTCTTCATATTTATCTAAATCATGGCTGCGCAATATCCAGTGTTCGGGGTCTTTCCCTTTTCTTATGTATTTTACTTCCGGTTCTAAAGGAAACTCACCACCAAATAATATAAAATAGGCTCGACCCCATGCTATATTATTAATGTCAGCTTTCTTTACCGCGATGTAGTCGCCATTTTTAAGGAATGGTGCCATACAATCTCCTTTAACTCTCACCCAACCCATGCAATCCTCATAGCCGGGGACTTTGACGTAATTTATAATGTGTGCTTCTTCCATAGTGTTTACAAGTGTAGTTTTACCAGCGTGTCCGTATACGTCGAAAACGGGCAGACTTTTAATCCTGTCGTTTCCAACTTTTTGCTCTATCATTTCCTCTTCGCCGGTAATTAGCCAGCCAATATTCAAATCAGGGAAAGCATAGTGTATTTTCTCGAGCATATTAGAGCCAATACTATTAGCCTTATCTAAATACCCATTGGATATTCCTGTCTGGACGTAAAAGGAATTTCTATTAATTCCGCTAGTTTTTAAGTAATCAAGAAGCCTTTCGGTGACTTTTGAGTCGCTTTTCGTTCGGTTTTTTTCTTTTTCGTTCGGTTTTTCTTTTGTTTTAATCGATGTTTTCATTTTATTATGTGTATTTTCTAGTTTTCTTATAATTTTATTTGATTATATGCTAGACAGTTAAGTATAAAAACCTAGAAATCTAGATTTTTTTCTTGTTTGGTCTAGCTTATATACTATATTTGCACTGTTGATATACAAAGATATACTAAAAGTATAGTAAAAATAAAATCAAAATTCACATGAAACGCAAACCCATTGATAAACAGACTATTAAAAATTGGAAGGCACTTATGTATGATACTACATATCCTGCTATTTCAGAATCAACCGGACTTAGTGTACTTACTATTGGTAATGCAATAAGAACAGGTAAGGCCACGCAAATGGTTATAGAAAAGCTAACCAAATACTTTAACGAATTTCAATTATCAGCATGAAAACAATAATCCTAAACAACAAAGTTTATTTACAGGCAGGTAATGCTGTAATGTTCTTAAACAATGTGCCTGTTAAAGTTCAGGCTAAACCAACAGACGTTTTCGCACAGTTCGCGCAAGTCGGTGGGTTCACTTTCTTAAATAATATTTTCAAATAATGAATAATTTAATTAAAACATTTGACCCTTCTATATTGGAGGTTGACAGGGAAACCGGAATGGTTAACCTTACGAGAATTGCAAATCATTTTGGAAAACTGGTCGCTGATTGGAGTAAAACAAAAAGCACTCAATCGTTCCTTAACGCTTATGCTAGTGAATATCCCGATATGAATATTATCATATCGAACAAGGGCGGACAAGCCGAGCAAGGGACATGGGCTGTTCGTCATGTGGCTATCGAATTTGCACAATGGATAAATCCAGCTTTCAAAGTTTTCTGTATAAAGAAACTGGACGAACTATTCCAAACAGGCAAAACAGAAATAAGCCCAGTTAAGAGAATGACAGCAAAAGAAATTCTCCTTATGGCTCTCGATGCAGAAAACAGAGCAGAAATGGCAGAAGAGCAAACACGCCTTTTAACTGAAACCATAAAGAAGCAAGCCCCAATAGTCGAATACCATGAACAGGTTATGCAATCTCGTGATTCATGGCCAATCACATTAATAGCAGCAGAATTGGGAATGAGTGCTATTGCATTGAACAGAGTCCTGCAAGAGAAAAACATTCACAGAAGAGTATCCGGTGTTTGGGTTCTTAACGCTCAGTTTAACGACAAAGGATATACTACAACCCGTACTCATACCTATACAGATACAACCGGACAACAAAGAACCAATCAGTTGACTGTATGGACTGAAAGAGGTAGAGAGTTTTTACATAGGCTCCTTAATGTGAATCTTAACAAATCACTTCAAACCGCTTAAAAGCCATGCAGATCACATTAGAGGAAATATTCGAGCAAAACAAAATCATCCTTAAAAAGATGAAACGCATTGAAGAAGCGATTGCACCGGCAAAGAAAACTAATCTTAAATCAGCAGACAGGGCAGAAGTAAAATTCCTTGAAAAGCTGAATAAAAAATTCAACTCATGAACTATTTATCAAAAACACTTCTATTGCCTTATAAGGGCTTCACTTTGGGTAGATGGTTTACAGGCTTTACAGCAGAAAAAGGCGGTGTAATGATGTTTGCAAGCCATCTTGATTCAATCATTGAAATGATAGACGAAACAATTAAAACAAAATAAATATGAACTTCACAAAACAATTCATGACAGACAACCGAGGATGCTACGACTTAGAACAATTAAACAAATGTTCATTCATGAGTCAGGAAAGCATATCCTTAGATTCAATAATCAATTCTGAAATATCTTTAAAAGATAAGTATTGGTTTTTCTGCAAAAAAGTAGCAACAAAAGAGCAAAATCAACAAATTGCTATAGGTGTGGCTGAAATAGTAGTACATATTTATGAGAATAAATACCCCGATGATTTACGACCAAGAAAAGCCATCGAAGCCGCCAAAGAGTATTTAAAAGGGAATATCAATATTGACGATTTGAGAGCCGCTAGGCGTGCTGCTTATGCTGCTGCTTATGCTGCTGCTTATGCTTATGCTGCTGATGCTGCTGCTGATGCTTATGCTTATGCTGCTGATGCTGCTGCTGATGCTGCTGCTTATGCTGCTTATGCTGCTGCTGATGCTGCTGCTGCTTATGCTGCTGCTGCTTATGCTTATGCTGCTGATGCTGCTGCTGATGCTGCTGCTTATGCTGCTGCTGATGCTGCTGCTTTAAAGCAAACACTTTTGCAATTTCTTAAAGATTTCACTAAAAATTTATAACAATGAATAACCCATTTACAGAAGAACACCGACACAACATTGACATTGCTTTGACTAATGCAATAGGCCAATTATATCGTCATGGACGACAAGAATTCATTGAGCAGGTAATTAACCAACTCGAAAACACCAAAGAAATCTTATCAATGATTGATACAGAAACCCCACAAGAAGCCATTAACAACAATCATTCAGGCTCTATAAACGAAACTTTAATCATTGAATAAGATATGAAAGACCCAAATGATTTTTATTCAGAAGAGGATTATAAAAAGTATTTCATGCACCACTTTTCAGGTCTTGCCATGCAGGGTATTTTATCTAATCTATCAATGCACAACTGCCCTTATATAACAGATGGAAAACTTGTAACTAAACTCATTGCATCTGATGCAATTGCAATAGCGGACGAACTTTTAAAACAACTTGAAGAAAATGAAAAATTATGAACAGAAAATTCAGAGCGTGGGATAATGAAAATAAATGTTTCAATGATTCTATAAAAATAGATATGAACGGTGATTTATATCCTGAAACAGATTTAGGACAATATGATTACAGCGTTACTTGCAAATCAATATCAATTGAGTATTCAAGTGGAAAGCCTGACAAGAACGGAAAAGAAATGTATGAGGGGGATTTGGTAAAAGTATCGTTAGAATCTTTGGGCAATAGGAATGGCAACCATACAAACCCATACCAGACTATATGTGAAGTTATTTATGAAGATGGGTGCTTTGTTTTAGTCAACAAAAAGCATCATTCCAAAAATAGTAGAAATTGGAACAAAAGAACATTTCGACATGCAGATTTTGTGGACTTTGAAATCATTGGGAACATTCACTTACAAATGTCCAAAGAACAGTACTGGGTAGATTTAGAAAGCGATGCAGACAACGGTAACTATCATAAAAGAATGATAAAAAACCATGCTCATGAAAGTAAGGAATTTGAACACTAAAAAACATGGCTAGAATTACAGATTACGCACCAATAGGAAATACTTGCCCAATAATAGATACTGTTATTAATTGGATAGAAAGTATTGATTGGGATGAAAATAATGATGAACAAACTGAATACAAAATTCAATCAAAGGAAATTGTTGCTGAAATGGAGAAGATAAGACAGGCGAATACAAAATTAAGGCAGTGGGGCAATGAATTACAAATGCAGATTTTCGATATTGATAAAGATAACGACTACCTGAGAAAGCAAGAAAAGACATTAACAGATGAAATTGAATATCTGAAAACTCAAATAGAACACTAAAATCATGACCGACAAAAAAGCAAAACTTCATTCTCAGGATATTATCGACACAGTTAATAACCTATCAGATGAGCAATTCAATAGGATTAAACAATCTGAAATAGAGCATTTAGAAAATGAAGATTACAGTTGGATGGAAGAAGAAACTAAAACAGAAAACGAATAATAAAATACAAAAATGGAAAATACAATTCAAACTACACCCGAAATTTTACAAGTTGATGCTATCAATGGTTTAGCCTTAACAACAAAACAAGCCATTACAGAAGCATTTATGCCTTTTGCGGTACAATTCGCTGAATGGAAAGAAAAAGCCTTGCAAATCGAAGTTAATGAGCCTACACAGGTAGAATTAATGAAACAAGCGAGCGAAGCAAGAAAAGCAATTAAAAATATCCGTAATCGTGCCAATGATGTTAAGGATGAACTAAAAGCTGAATCACTAAAATACAATAGTGCCGTTCAGGAAGTTCGTAATAAAATCTGGGTAGCGTGTGAAGCGATTGAAGCGCGCCTCGAAAAACAGGAAAAATTCAAAGAACTTTATGATGCCAGAGTTTTAGCAGAACGCACCGCACAAAGAATGGATAGGCTTAAAGAATTTCCAGATGTTTCAAGTGCCATGATTTCAGGATTAACCGATGATATGTTTGAAATTACATTGACAGGCTTAATAACCAAGCGTGACAAGGATATTGAAGATGAACGTATTGCCGAAGAAGCCAGACAAGCGGAAATTAAAGCGGAAGAAGCCCGTAAGGAAGCGCAAAGAATTGAGTTTGAGAGATTGAAAGCAGAGAACGAAGCAAAGGAACTTGAACTTGCAAAACAGCGTGAAGAAGCCGAAAAAGAGCGCATAAAACAACAGGCTATTCTTGAAGCAGAACGCAAAAAAGCGGATGAACTGTTAGAAACTCAAAGGAAACAGGCAGCAGCAGCAAAAGCAAAACAGGATGAAATTCTTGCAAAGCAGAAAGCTGAGAACGATAGACTAATCCGTGAAGCCAAAGAAAAAGAACAGGCAGAAGCATTGCGTTTAAAAGAAATTGAGGATAAGAAAATTGCAGAAGAAAAGGAACGTATTGCAGCCGAAAAGAAAGCAGCTAAAGCCCCAGATAAAAGCAAGTTGAAACTTGCAATTGATGGTATCTATTTGCCTGAACCTGAATTAAAAGAACAGGAATCAAAAGCAGTTTACAGCGTTATCACTGCAAGATTTGAAGGATTTAAAACTTGGGCGCTATCACAAATAGAAACACTTTAAAACCAAAATATGACACAATCAAATCTCCCTACATTACAAGAACTCAATCAAGATTTACAGGTTGCTTTTAAGAATGATGCTTTTAATGCGCTTGTAAATAGTGAAGTTCCTACAAAGTGGACTAAGCCACACCCATTCGCCCGAAAGACTGTTATAATAGAAAAGGATGGTGTAAAATCTAGCGCAAAAGTACCGATTGAGTATTTGCCGATTGATAAAGTCGAATACTTAATGACAAAGATTTTCCAAATATGGAATGTAGAAGTTAAATCAACTCAGCAATTATTCAACTCTGTATCCGTATGTGTAAGGGTTCATTATAGAAACCCTGTGACGGGCGAAATGCAATACCATGATGGTGTCGGGGCGGTAGGTGTTCAAACGGATGCAGGGGCGAGCGCAGCCGACTTGTCAGCGATTAAACAAGATGCTATTATGAAAGCATTGCCGGCAGCTAAAAGTTACGCTATAAAAGATGCGTGTGAACACATTGGAAAATTATTTGGCAGGGATTTAAACCGTCCCGATACTTTGGCGCACACTATGACATACGAAAATCCAAACAATGCAGATCTGGTGGAACTATTTGAACTTAAACGTGAAAATATGAGTGCAGAAGATATTGCCAATGCCGAGCGGATCATCAATAACAAAGAAACCAATTCTTACAAAAAACTATTTACAAAACTTCAAAACTTATAATTATGGAAACAATAAGAAATTCAAAAGTAAGGATAGGCAATTTTACATCTAGCGGTATGGGTAAGCTATTCGCCACTCCTGCTAAAATAAAGACCTATATCAAAGAATTAAACTTTGAACGTAAGTTAGGGAGGTCACTGACAAAAGAAGTCAGCACAAGGGATATTGCGTGGGGTCACCTTTGCGAATCTTTTGTATTCAGCAATCTTTTAGATGAATCATATACCCTAACAAGCAGTACATCAATATTACACCCTACAATAAAATCATGGGCAGGAAGTCCAGAGGGTAAAAAAGGTGAAACTGTCGTATATGATATTAAAGCATTTCAATTAAAAAAGTTCTGCGAGATTATCGAAACATTTGAAACGAACGACCCAGAGCAATTAAAAGAGGAATTTCCGAGTGAGTTTTGGCAGCTTGTATCTAATGTTATTCTTTTAAGTACCGAAGAAAAACCTATTATACAAGCAGAACTAATAGTTTATTGCCCATATCAATCAGAATTAGACGCACTTAGAAAGTTTGCTGATGAGTTAGACGACTTCGAGCTACAAAAGCAGTTGTATTGGCTCGCAGGGGCTTCTGATGAAGAAATGTCTTATGTAATTGATGGCGGTAATTATTCAAACATAAACAAGTTTCTATTTGAAGTTACCGAAAAAGACAAAAAAACATTGACGGATAAAATTCTTGAATACGAAAAACAACTTATCACGGTTTAACAACAATCTTTTTAAAAAATAAATTATGAACTGGTATATAGGACAAGAAATAGTGTGCGTAGAATTCCACAAAGAAGGATTTGTAAAAGAAGGCAATATTTATAAAATAAACGATATCAGGAAAGGATGCTGTTCAAATGCAGATATTGATGTTGGTAAAAAAGACCCCAAAGACGCAAATACATACGGAACAAATTGTAGGTATTGCAACAAAACAATGAATAACGGTAGCAATAATACGATTTGGTTTGACGAAAGTCGATTCGCCCCACTACAAGACATGACAGAACAGATTTCAGAACTTTTAGAACAAAAAATTAAAATTTAAAATATGAACAGAGTAATAAAATTTAGAGGATTACGATTTGACACGAAGCAATGGGCTTACGGTGATTTAAAAATATTTGAAGGTGTAGAAATTGGCGTTGCGTTTACTGCATTTGATAAGGAAAGTGGGCATTACAACGATTATAAATATTGCGAAGTTAAACCTGATTCAGTTGGGCAATTCACAGGCTTACTTGATAAGAATGGTAAAGAAGTGTTTGATGGAGATATAGTAGAAGTTCCAGAATATGAAGAAATTGGTCATAAACTAATAGTTACAGGATTTATAAAGTATGAAATCAAATGGTATGAAGATATATACAATTTTGTAGCAGTAGGGAATGGCGAATGGCTAAGTTTAGAAGATATTGAAGGCTGCCTAATCATTGGGGACATTCACCAAAACCCAGAACTTTTAAAATAAACACCATGATAGCCATATACATCTTATCGTCAATAGTTCTATTCTGTATTATAGCCTTAATATGGAATCATTACGACCTTAATAAGCGTTTTGAGAACACAATTTTGTATGAACTGTACTTCTTTGCCAAAGAGATATTTAAAGCGTTTTGGCGTGATATAAAAGCAGAATACAGAAAAAGAAACTACTATCATATTCACAAGTATGAAGTGCCTGAAAAAGTAAATCATCAGCACGAAATAAAAACCATTCAACAAGGGTATAACCAATTTAAAGAAAATAATTGAAACTATTTTAATTCCTGATACCCTTACAAAAGAAAATCAACTAAACGAAAAATGAAAAATAATCAACATAGCAGCATTGAAAACTTTTACTAAAAAAACAGCAAAATACATTGAAAACACATGAACTTTAACTAATTTCCACATACAAATAATTATATATTTAACTCAAAATGCAAGGCTTTATATCGCTTAATAGAAAGATCATCAGTCATTGGATATTCAAAGATGACAAAAAATTCAAATGGTGGGTTATTATGCTGCTTGAAGTTAATTATACGGATAATAAATTTAATCTAGGTGGTGAGATTTTTGACATAAAACGTGGTCAGTCTTGTATTTCTTTAAGATCATGGGCAAAACTTCTTTGTACAACTCCTAAGACAGTACAGGCGTTTTTTAGATTACTTCAAAAAGATGGCATGATTACGACAAAAATAATTGGAAAAGGGAAACAAAGCACAACCCTTGTAAACATTGAGAATTATAACAGTTATCAGGTAGATGGTAAACGTGAAGTAACACGCAAAGTAACACACAAAGTAAACGCTAACTACCTACAACTTAATAAAGGAAATAAAGATAATAAAGAAATAATGTATAGGGAGTTCGCCCATCTTTCAATTTCAAATGAACAGATCGATAAGTTGAAAGAACAGAATTTCACCATTGATCAAATTGACCATGTTTTAAATAAAATCCAGAATTTCAAAAAGAATACACAGTATTCAGATTTATACCTTACCGCCCTGAATTGGTTAAAAGATGATAAAATTAAAATAACACCTCAGCAGCAACCTAATAAACCATTATTTATTCGATGAACTATTCAGACTACAATATTGAAATTCAATCAAACAAAGTTAGTGGTGAGGTAACAACCCGTTGCCCGCAATGTTCAGATGATAGGTCAGCAAAAAACCGCAAGGCAAAAGTATTGTCCGTTAATCTTGATAAACAAACTTGGTTTTGTCATCATTGCGGGTTTAAAGGTTTCCTTAAGCCTGACAAGAAAGTTGAGTACAAAGTCCCTGCATGGAAAAACAATACTGAACTTTCAGATTTAACAGTCAGGTATTTTGAGAGCCGTAAAATATCACAGGGTACGCTTAAGAGGGCAATGGTAACCGAAGGAATGGAATGGATGCCAAAGGCTGGTAAAGAAATAATTACTATTCAATTCAACTATTTCAGGGATGAAAAGTTAGTCAATGTCAAGTACAGGGGCAAAGACAAGGATTTCAAAATGTACAAGGACGCTGAATTGATTTTTTATAACCTTGATGGCATTAAGACAGTTGATGATGTGTTTATTGTTGAGGGTGAAATGGATGCATTAAGCATTATGGAATTAGGGATAATGAATGTGCTGAGTGTCCCAAATGGTGCAACATTGACTAATAATAATCTTTCATATTTGGATAACTGTATTGAGCAAATATTTCATAAAAAAAGATTTATCCTTTGCCTTGACAATGATGCCGCAGGGCGAAAACTAAGATCAGATTTAGTTGATCGTTTGGGTATTGAAAGATGTTTGTATGTAGAGTTTGAAGGTGCTAAAGATGCTAATGAGTATTTATGTAAAGAAGATTTAAACAAATTGAAAGCTGCGCTTTTATCCCCTAAAGAATTTCCACTTGAAGGTAGTTTTACTATATCTGATATTGCTGATGATATTGAAGATTTATATCATGTCGGTCTTGATATGGGAGAAAATACAAACATTCCCGGATTTAATCTTCGTTTTGCAAAAGGCTATATTACCACTATCACAGGTATCCCGAGTCATGGTAAATCTGATTTCATGGATTACATTGCTTTATCACTTCATAGACATGCACAATGGAGGGGTGCTTTTTACTCGCCTGAAAATAAGCCTACACAGTTACACTTTTCAAAGATGGCACGAAAAATACTTGGTAAAGGTTGGTATGGCGAGGATAAAATGAGTTGGGAGGAGGTTCAGGGAGTTATGGGATACCTTGACAGGGAAATGTGGTTTATCAAGCCTGAAAACGATTTCACACTTGAGTCAATATTAAGATCTGTTAAACAGGTAAAAACAAGATATGGACTTGATTTTTTTGTAATAGATGCTTGGAATAAGCTGGAACATAAGAGGGATGGGAAAAGCGAAACCGATTATGTCAGTATCAGTTATGATTTGATTGAAAGGTTTTGCCAGCGCGAAAATATGCACTGCTTCATGATTGCACATCCTACAAAAATGCACCGAAAAAAAGATAGTGAGGTTTATGAAGCCCCTACGTTATACGATATTTCAGGATCAGCTAATTTTTACAATAAAACTGATAATGGAATAACAATTTACAGGGACTTTGCAAGCGGTAAAACATATGTGCTGGTTACTAAAGTAAAGTTTAGTCATTGGGGAGAAACATGTGAATGTGAATACTACTATGATGTAGTGAGTGGGCGTTATTATCAACAAGAGTTTTTAAAGAACGAAACATGGATCAAATAACATATCAAAAAGTAATTGATTCGACTAAACCCGATTCATCAACTAATGAGGTAATAAAAACCTTATGCGAAGATTTGGGCGTTGAATGTAAAACGGTAGAGCCTTATCATTTAAGACTTTTCAAATTAGGCCGTTTAGATATGCACGTAATGACAATAAATTTAACCACCTGTACCGGCAATAGTTGGTTAATGGGCAATACCTTAACCCAAGTTAGAAATCAAATAATAAAAAACTTCACATTATGAAAATAGATAGAATAAAAGTATATGAAAAATATCACGCCCATTGTGCTTATTGCGGAGAATTTATAAAAATGAAAGATATGCAGGTTGACCATATTATACCACAGAATGAATTTATAATCTACATCAAAAATAATTTTAGAGTTCCTGTTTTCTTGCAACATTTAACCGTCAATGACTTAAACCATATTGATAATTTAAACCCATCATGCAGGGTGTGTAATAAATGGAAAAGCACCTTTGATTTAGAGTTGTTTAGAAGCGAATTACAAGCACAAGTTGAAAGACTGAATTTGCGTTCTGCTAATTATAGGATGGCTAAAAAATATCAACTCATTCAGGAAAATATAATTCCTATAAAATTCCATTTTGAAACAATCAACACAATCAAATAATAAACAATTTTAAAAAATAAATATATGTTACAATATTCAGAATTAACAAAGTCGGTCTATTTTGTAGACTCAAAAGGCAAAAAACATGATGTCAGTAAAGATTTTTACAATATGATTATACTCAGTATAACGGATGGCAAAGAAATACCTGAATTAAATAATCATGTTAGTAAATTGATAGGCATAAATGATATGCATGGTAAACAAATGGCTGCATTTGAAATCCAATTAACAAGAATACTATAAGCCATGAATTTGTACGCTAAAATTATATTCCTGTACTTTAAAAAGCAATTTACATTCCGTGAGATTGTAGACTTTTTAAGTGAAGAATTACAGATGGAAAACGTCCGCGAAGCAATACCCGGTAGATGGATAGCTAACTATACACCATTAGGAGTAGTTCATCAGGTAATAGGTAATGAAGTAGCAGAGCATTATAGGCAGGGTGAATATAGCAAATTTATAAATAAAGACCCTGCAAAAAAGTTCAATGAAATTCACAATCAAAAACTTGACGAATATAAACACCAAAAAGTATCATGAAAGCCAAAGAATTAAAAAATATTTTAGATAAACTATCTCCGAAACAATTGGAGCAAGAACTTTACATAAACATAGAAGAAACACCCTTAAAAGCTATATATAGCGTAGAGGTTATTAAGCATACGTACGTGCATTATCCGGGCGAAGGAATATTTAGACATGGCAATAATGCGCAAGGTAGTGAGCCGTGTCCTCCTGAATGGGAGAAAGGAAATATCCATATTCATGTTGAAGAGATTAAAAAATAAATAACCTTTAAACTCATCATGAATAAAGGACAAGTTGCCGTTAAAAGAACAGATAAAATCTATTGCTACGATTACAATAGTCATGAATTTATATGCTGTTACAAAAACATTCCAATTGCCGCCCGTAAGATGAATTTACATTATAAATCCATTTGGGACGTATTGGATAAGACCAACAAAAAAGGCAGAAGAAAGCACATCTTCCATTCGGTAACATTCAAATTCGTGTACTTAACAACTGAGAAAATAAATTAAATAAAATAATGAAAATAACAATCGACCAACCCGAAGAGAAAACTCAAGACATAAAGTTCCCTTGCTTGATGAAGGGAGAGTTAACAAACGATATCTATTTAGTATTTAACAAGAGTACTGGGATAACAATTAACAGTGAATTGTGGCCGTCAGGTGCTATGATATCTCAATCTATAAATATCTCATATCTAACCCCACTACCCAAAGGAACAAAGATAATTTTAGAACAAGAGTAAAACCATGAGATATAAATTTAGAGGTTTAACCCATAAAGAACTATTGTAATATGAAAGAAGTAAACTTAACACCAGAACAACAAAAGTTATTCAAAAAGCTGAAAAAGGCATATTCAGACTGTGAAAAGGCAGGTGTATTTTTTGTCAATAATTACGGCAGTTTAGAAGGATATAATTCTGAATATGTAGAAGGATATAGTGATAAAGAAAATTCACATTCACTTGCTTATAATCAATATATCAATTCATTTAAGATTGCTAATGAATGGACTGATGATGCACATTTTCTACAATTGACAGAAAAGGGGTATTTGGTTGCAAAAGCAAATGAACAGGCTTATAAAAAGTCAATAGAAGGATTTGATATATGAAAAAGGTTCTCAAATATTATAAGGGCGTAAGCAACAATTGGATAATTGGAACTGAGAAAGAATGTGAGAATTTTATAAAAGACAAAAGAAACAAAAATTGGAATTTTAAATATGAATAGCATATACACCCCAAAGAAAATCCCTTGCAAAGTTTGTGAAAGACCGTTTCATCAAATTTCAAGTCTAATAAAGGTTTGTTCAATGAAGTGTGCATATACCCTCAAACAATCAAAGAAAGTTCCGCAAATGGCAAATAAACGCTATTCTATACCAAAAAGAAGCGCAAAGACCATAGAGAGAAGTAAAGGCAGAACCGAAATAGATGTATTTAATGAGATATGGAATGAACGCCCAAGAATTAGCGAACTATCTGGAATGCCATTGCAATATGATAAAAGCAATATGAAAATGTGGGTATGCCAATTCCTTCACGTAATACCAAAAGGAATGAGCAAAAAGTTAAGATTGGAAAAGAGAAATATAATGCTAGGGACGATTTACGAACATAACCACCAAGACCAATATCCGGCATTTAACCAAAGAAAACAAGAATTGAATTTAGCGTTTTACCCTGTAAAGCTCAGAGAGAAAAAGAATACATTTTAAACAGAAAAATAAATTAAAAATATCATGAATATAAATCAAGAAATTAAAGCAGTTGAAATGTTGGGCGAAACAATAGGCTACGGAAATATGATGGCTTTGGCTAGTGCAATATGGAGAAAGAAGTTAAAAGACTCTGGGATTCCTGAAATTGGAGCTTTTGTCCCTACAATATCATCGTTCATTAAAAAGGGTTATTACAGCAAAGAAAATCAAGCCCAATATGATAATGAAATATCTAAACATTTTGAATCACAAACACCATGAAACAACCAACAATAAAAGATTTTATAGGCAGAGCTAGTTACGATGATTCTGGAACTATGATATGGGGTATAAGTCAAAATGGCACTTATCAAAAAATATTAGATGTAAGAGGATGGGGAGCTATACAGCATTTATTTAAAACAGAAAAAGAAGCTATGGATTTTCAAGATAGTTTAGGAGCATTCATAGCGGAAGCAATTAATGAAAAATTAAACAAAATAAACCCCTTAATATAAAATGAAAACCCACACAGAAATATTAAAAGCGCATAATTCTTGGGATGAGAATATGCCAGCGCCTAATAAATTGATGTTATTAGATGCAATGGAAGAATACGCCAATCAATTTAAACATCAGCCAAAAAAATCTTTACTGGAATGTAAGGATGAAGTAGCAAAATATCGTAGGGGTTGCAATTTTGAAAACATATTAAGAGGAACACATTATAAGTATATTGAAACTATAATGAACGAATCCGCCGAACTATACTTACAATCTAATACATCAGCACTTAAAAGTGAAATTGAGAAGCAAAAAGAGTTAATAAAAGAAATGTACGATATGTTGGACAGATGTTCAATGGCAATCAACAGAGATAGCAGATTAGGCGAAGAAATTGAAACTACACTCACAAAAGCTAAACCATTTATATCATGAAAGAAACATTCCACAACGCTAAACAGGTAACAACCGAGGATGAGTATATGCAAGTCCGCAAAGATATGGCAGAAATGACCGCAAAGAATCTAGGCATTACAGTAGGACAGGCTTATAGGCGTGTCGATGCGTTTAATCAGGTAAAGGATAGGTTAATAAAGCAATTTAAAGCAGAAAACAACGAAATGATGTATGCTATAATTGTTGATATAGCTATGCAAATTCCACAAATTTAGAAATTAAGGAACTATAATAACCATAGAAGTATGACACCAAAAGAACACGCCGAAAAATTAGTTGATAAATTCTATTCATTACAATGGCAAATACATAAATCAACTAGGCAATATAAAATTACAAGTATGTCAAAAAGTGCAGCCAAACAATGCGCTATAATAGCAGTAGATGAGATACTAAAACTTTCTTACTTTGAAGAATCACAAATGACTGAGGAAGATTCGATGTATAAGAATTATTGGGAGGAAGTAAAGCAAGAAATCGAAAAACTATAAAACGCCATGCGCAAGCAAAGAACATCAAACAAGCCCAACGGAGTGCCTCAGTCCGTTATTAAAACTGAAATTAAAAAATGAAATACAATAAAGTTATATTTTTAGATATTGACGGAGTCATAAATTTAGCTACTGAAAACTTTGATAGGTTTAATAATTTGTCAATGGCTAATTTAGAGCAAATAATCAAAGAAACCGATGCTTACATTATAATTTCAAGTAGTTGGAGGACTGCCATGTATAAGATGGAAGTCGCCCTTAAAGAACATGGTTTTACCGATTTCCTGTGGAGCAAAGTTAAAGGAATTACAATAAGAGGGTATCACGAAACTATCGAAGGTAGTTCTTTGCCAATAGTGCGAGGCAATGAAATAAAGCATTGGGTGGACAGGCATATGTCCTATCCTTGGCATGGAAGCCCCGAATTAAAAGAGCAATATAGTTTATATAAAGAAGATGGCTCATTCCAGAAAATGAAGACCAATAAGCTAAATGAAAACTACACCTATTTGATACTTGACGATGATTCAGATATGCTTTATGAACAGAGAAATAATTATATTCAAACAGATGTTTACAAAGGTATAACAGAAGAAGTAAAAATTAAAGCGATAGAAATTCTGAATAAACTCAAGCAATGACAGTAGATTACATCATAAACCATAAGAAGCATTTATCTGTAGAAGTACACGTATTCAGCGTTACAAAAACCGGAATGTTTTATTATGTGGGCAATGAAAACCACCCTCATGATCAGTTTAGAGTGCATAAAAGTAAAATAAGAAAATCCAATTAACACCAATGAATAAACAACCTATTGACAAGATCATTATTAAAACAGTATGCAGCTTTTATGGAATTTCGGAGAGTGACTTAAAATCAAAATCAAAAAAGGGGCATTTGCCGGACGCTAGAGCGATTGCAGCAATGCTTTTAAAGAAGTATTATACAGTTAATCAATATGAAATAAGTAGGATGTTAGGGCAGTCGAAAAATTGGTTCGCCAATATAATACCAAGAGCCGAAAGCAGGAAGGATTCCAGATTTAATAACAGCATTTTATATTGCATCACAAAAACATCACAAACTCTTGAAAGTGCCGAAAAGTCAATAGGTTTAGAAAATAAAATCATAGTTTATTACACCGAAATTCAGGTAAAAAAAGCTGTATGTGATAAATACGAAATTTCATCTGATGATTTAATGGGAAAATCAAAGGTCGGAGTTCTGGAATATGCAAGACCAATGTATGCACTACTTCTTTATTCTCATGTAACCCAACACAAGGGACTTGTTAGTAGAGCAATGGGCAGAAAAAGCCATGCAAGTGCAGTAGAGTTCATTAATCGTGCAGAAGATTTGATAAGTACAAACACCGCCTTTAAAACACATTTGCAGCAGATAAGGCAGAAATTAAGCGATAAATAATCCGTCGCCATGTTGTCGGAATATCAATAAATATTAGAGTTTACTTTGTAATGCTTAAATAAATTCAATGACTAAATATGAAATTAAATTCTTCCGACATCAAACATTTAAAGGCGGTTGCATCACAATTGCCGATTTGCTACACATCTGATGGGCAAAAAACATTAAGATTGGTTTATGGCTCACAGTTGTTAGAAGCCGGCCACAAAGATGTAAAAGGGAAGCCGATAAATCCGGAAGCTAAATACGCTGTTCAGACTGGCGAAGGCGTTCAGGTTAATCACTACAAGCATTTAAAGAGATTGTGCGAAGATAAACGCTACAAAGAAGCACAAGAGTATATCGACAGCGTTCAATCAATCAGTAATCCACACATTGACCTTATGCAATCCATGAATCAAAGAAGACCGACCATTTAATATGAAAAAAATATTCAATACCGGATACACCGCTTTGCTCCTGATAGCAATGTTATGCATTGCCAAGTGTGCTAATGGGCAGAAACCAACACCAAAGCCTGACACACTTATTGCAGAATGGAATACGTTTGCACCCTTCAATATTTTGTCGAATGATAAAGACCCAAACGGGGATAAAATAGTTGTCACATCTTACAAGATTGGCAAAACTACTTATAAGCCGAATGATACAGTAATGTTAAAGGGTAAAGGGCAAATCATCATAACCACAGCCGGATTAGTATCCTTCACACCCCTGTATAATTTCTACGGTATCATAAACATCAGCTATGTATGCAATGATGGAACATCAGGCACCGGCAAATCAAGTAAAGTATTTATAAAACTTCATACTGCAGATTACATTTATGATTGTACAAGAGCCTGGACAACCAACGGCAGCGAGAGAGGTTATTACACGTTTTCAGGTGATAAATACATGATAGTATTTCCAAGCGGAACAAGGTATATCACTAAACAGGAATATGATTTGGCCATTAAAAGCATACCCAGAAAATGAAATCACCTAAACGCAGATCGAATGAACTTTACAGCGATGCAATCATGATTTACTTCATCAACAAGACAAATAAGCCATGTAAAGCACTAGGTGTATATAATTTTCATTTAGGAACTTATGAGATAAGAGGTAAGCAACTAGGCGGTGTAACTAAGTGGAAATATCCATCATACAACCCTGTAAGGGAACGAATAAGCCGGGAGCGCAGAGAATTGAATCTTCATGCATTCGGGCTGATGATAAGTTGCCAAAGTTTAAAGAAAGTCGTATAAACCATATTTAACTATGCAAAATTCAGATGATACACCACAGCAAGGCGAAGCTACCAAGAGCACAGAATCCGGATTGGGATAGGATATTAAACTCATAAATCAATGGCACCAAAGAAACCCATAAAGAAAAAGCCCACAGTAAAGAAGCCGGTTAATAAGCCACCTGTTAAGCGTGGAAGACCTAGCGAAGCAAGCGTAGATATATTTAAAGAGATATGCGCGAGAGTATCCGATGGGGAGGATATAATTAAAATATTAAAGAGCGACGATAGATTTCCATGTTGGGGAACTTTTTGTAATTGGAAAAGGAATGATAAAGAATTATCAGCACTGTACGCACATGCGCGCGAGGATAAGGCAGAAACATTTGAACACAAGATAAATTCAGTTATCAATAATCTGCAACAAGGTCTAATTGACTCTAATAGTGCGAAGGTTGTAATAGATACACTAAAATGGCAAGCATCTAAATCCTCGCCTAAACAATATGGAGACTCCATAAAACTATCTGGGGACAAAGATAATCCGATACAAATCGAGCAAATCACAGGTATGAAAATAGATTAAAAATTAAACAAAACCATATCGAAGAGTATAATAAAACCGTAAATAGGTGCCATTTGCTCACCGTGTGGAGACAATAAAAAACTAAACAAAATGAAATTATGGCAAAATTAACCGCATTGGAGATATTAGGTTCTATTTCAGTTATAACTAAAGAGGATTTGCATATCAACAAATGTTTGTATACGCTAAAGCGAATTGATTTTATTACAAAAGAAATAATACTGTCGCCTAAAAACCCAGAAGGGTATATTCTTAAAAAAGATAAATGGTATCTCATTATTCAGCATGATAGTACATATGAGTTTATTAATATGCCAGAGACATTCGAAATACCCGAAGGATTGTCACCATGTGCAATACCAGATTTATGATATCATGAACGACACATCTAAATGGACATACGCGCAAATAAACGACAGATATAATTATCTGAGAAAGCAATTTAAGGATACGCAAGATTATTCATTGCGGACTGAGATGTATCAATTGCAGACAGTTCTTGCAAAGGTTGGTAATGTTACAGCAAGGCAAATAAAAGAACAGGAGATACTAAGCAAAGTCATTTATGGGGTATTTATATTGTCTTTTTTAGGCCTAATCGCTACATATATTTTTCTTAAATAAATAAGTGCGCCAGATCCGATTCAATACAAATGGTAACGATAAGCAGAAAGAGTGCGCAAGGTATTGGCTCGATTCTGAAACTATTGATATTGTATATGGTGGATCAAAAGGTTCTGCAAAGTCATTCACAGGGGTATCTCTGATATTCGGGGATGCTTTAATATATCCCGAAACGCATTACTTCATTGCCCGTAAGAAACTAAATGACCTTAGAAAGTTCACAATACCTTCCATACATGAGGTTTTAAAGATATGGGGTGTATCTGAGCAGTACTACAAGTATAATGGCATGGATAATTACTTTGAGTTATACAACGGCTCAAAAGTATTCTTATTGGATGCAAAGTATTTACCAAGTGACCCACATTACATGCGATTTGGCTCCATGCAGATAACAAGGGGATGGATAGAAGAGGCCGGAGAGTTTGAAGAAGAAGCGAAAACAAACCTACAGGCATCCATTGGCCGTTGGAAAAACAAAGAATATAACTTGGCGCCTAAACTACTCCAAACTTGTAATCCTGCAAAAAACTACCTGTATCGAGAATATTACAAAAAGTTCAAAGAGAACAAGCTCGAATCACATAAAAAGTTTATTCAGGCTTTACCCGAGGATAATAAGATGTTACCAGGGGATTACATCGCCAACCTTTTAAAGATACTTTCACCAAATGAAATTCAAAGGCTTGTTAAAGGGAATTGGGAATTTGACGATAACCCCAACGCCTTATTCGACTATAACGACATACTCAATATCTTTACAAATGAATTCATTAAACCAGATGGGCGTAAATATCTCACAGCAGATATAGCTTATGAGGGTTCAGATAGATTTGTTATTGGCATTTGGCATGGCTGGGTATTAAAGAAAATAATCGCCATTGATAAGATTGATGAAACCATGGTAAGTAAAAAGATTCATGATCTACGAATTGAAAATACAATCACCTTATCAAATGTCGTATATGATGCTGATGGATTAAAGAGATTTGTCAGGCAAAGTGGTAAGACAGGGTATTTGCAAGGGGCAAAGGAGTTTCACAATGGTGGCTCACCAATAAAAGTAAATGGCCGGAATGAAAACTTCTTCAATCTGAAAGCCCAATGTTATTACTTACTCGCTGAAATGGTTAAAAAGAATGAAATCTATATCGAATGTAAAGAATATCGAAAGCAGATAATTGAAGAATTAGAGCAGATATGTAAACTTCCGTTAGCAGATGATGGCAAGATAAGATTAGAGCCAAAGGATGCGATAAGGGAGCGTTTAGGCAGAAGCCCAGATTTTGCCGATATGATTATGATGCGCATTTTCTTCATGTTGAAAAGTGATTATGTAATTGGGAGTGTAAAGGCGACGGTATGAGTAAGCGAGTAAAAATAATAAGATATTTGGATTGTGGTATTTTCCCATCAACTGTTTTGTTTAGTAATGGATTCACATATGATGAACTCTATAAGCACTTAAAAAAGACAGGGGCAAAGGAATGGCTGTACGGGTTGGAAGGAGATAAGAAAACCATTGATAATGGGAAGTTCTTTGCGTTATACAGAAATATTGAGCATAAAGGGCATTCAATACAACTGTTTTATATTATATTCACAGAGTCTTTTAAATTTAACGATTCAAGTTATACTATATTGGCGCATGAGATTATACATATACTCCAATTTATGTTGCCTACATTGAATGTGGATATGGTTATAGAGATGGAATCTACCGCCTATCTTCATTCTCATTTAATGAATCAATGCCTGAAAGAATTAAGGGAATCATCCAATAAAAAATAAAGGATTATGATAAATTCAGATGGGTATAAAATGCAAGAACTTACCGAAGATGTGACTTTACCATATTTAGGATATAATTTTAGCGTTAAAAGGAATTATTGGTATTGTATACAAACGGGGGAAAGATTAATAACACCCGAACAAGAAGAAAAAGTGATTGATGATTTAAAAAGCAAGCATGATGATTTCATTACCATGATATGCTGCGGATTTAGTGGATAAAATATGATTTATAAATTACTAAAAAAATTAAGAAAGCAAGAAAAATTCAGAATAAGCACTATGCTTCATGTCAAATATTTCTGCAAAAATCATGTAAGAGCCAGAGTATTCTATCTTCAAATGTACGAGTCAACTAAATTTCAATACTAAAGACCTTCTGTGTTTTCATAGTTTTAGTTTTAGGATTAAGCCCTCAGAAATGGGGGCTTTTTTCATGTGTATTTCGTCGGCATCTCGTCGGAATTACACGTGTGTACTGTCATAAATTTGCCTTGAAAGATGGTACTATCCCTCGAGCAAATGAAAAACGCAATCAAAAACAA